>PJEL010000044.1_pt1 | contig 129775 bp, 114 predicted proteins | sample 1853271 | NCBI WGS metagenome assembly PJEL01 (sample SAMN08108733, study PRJNA415343) | Invertebrate metagenome, whole genome shotgun sequencing project. | host: Globobulimina | place: Sweden: Gullmar Fjord | collected 2015-08 | reverse complement strand
TAACACCACAATATCAGGTTGGAATAATTCTCAGAGAGATTGAAGACGAAAAAAAGTCGGTTTTACGGCCTTAAGGAGCTGTTACTTTATAGAAATCGACTACTTTTCAACACCCTTTAAAATTCTGGTTTTGTATTCATTGTAGAGTTTTTTCTTTAAGTATCAGGTTAAAATTTTATCCATAATATTGCTGAATCTTTTTTTACTGATTGGATGGTGGGCTATTATTTGTCCCTCATAGATTATAGCAAAAGTGCCAAAGGGACATGGATTTTTTTGTGCTTTTTGGTAGCTGTTCAAGTTTACCAGTTTCGGTGTGATACAATAATCTTTTTCTAATAAGGAGATTATCTCTTCGACATTTTTAACCGTATATGGGCATTGATCTGCACGGAGAATGGATAAGCCTTTTTTATATTCTGAATAGCTTTCTATTGGTTTATTTATAAAACTTGGTCTTCTGGAGTTTTTAAAGGTTAATGCCAATAATTGAAAATCAGGCTTACTGGTTTCGATTATCTCAAATTTATTTTTCAAATAAATATCTTTATTGGTCATAAATGATCCTTTCCTGGTGACAACTGCAACCCCTGGCATGTTTTGTTTTTTGGCATCGTTAATACATGTCTGTATCAGTGCTGTACCATATCCTCTGTTTTTGTATTCTTTTCTATGACCAACAAATAAACAATGAATAAACATATGGTTTTGGGCATCTACAGGTCGCCAACAATATTGTCCCGGGATATACTCAATCATGCCTTGAGTTCCACTGACAGAGGAGAATAAAGTTTTAATTGTTAGGTTGTATTGTTTTTGTTTTTCTATCCATAGAATTTTTTCGTGATAACCTTGGCGTTTTGGGTTTGTGTAGCCACATATTCCAAGTTCAAGAATGTTTTCATTGTCTGTGTCGACGATTTGCACCCTAAGCTCCGAGTTGTTAAGTGGTTATCACTTTTGTTGACATGCCTATTCTTTTTGGTCTTTGGTTGGAAAAAGTATAAAATCTAACCTTTTTCCATTTCATTTTGTATTTTAATCATGTCACCATGTTTGGTTACAGTACTAAAGATTTTTTTATGCGGATTTGTCATAAAATATAGAAATGAATCAATGAACGATTCAATTACAATAATGGTACCATAAAGGATTGAAGAGAGAAAAACGAAATTTGATTTCTTTGATTTGATACCGTGTCAAAAAGTCATTGTGCCGCAGAAAAATATAAGGATTGAGCTAAAAAGGAACTTTGGACTCGAATTCCATTTTAGTCCCGTGTTCAGGATGTTTTACACATAAATACGAAGCATGTAGCATTAGTTGGTCACCTATTTTTCCGCTGCCGTATAAACGATCACCAACGATTGGATACCCAAGTCCTTTCGAGTGTGCTGAATGGAGGCGAAGTTGATGAGTACGACCAGTCTTAGGAGTGAATTCGATTCTGGTCCAGCTATCTTCAATACTCACCCGCCGCCATTTTGTCTCACCCCATTTTCCATGGACAGGGTCATAAATTTGGTGTGGTCGATTGTCGGGGTCAAGTCTGAAAGGCAGATTAATCTCTCCTTGCTTATGGGCAATTACTCCTGAAAGTAGGGCATAATATTTTTTGAGGACTTTGTGTTCCTGGAATTGGCGGCTAAGATTTTTGTGAGCATTTTTTGTTCGTGCCAGAATCATCAAACCAGAAGTATCCATGTCCAGTCTATGGACAGCCGGTTGCTTTATGATATCGGGAAAGATACATTTTACACGGTTGACAACGCAATCCTGTTTGTCTGGACCGCGACCGGGTACAGCAAGGAGCCCTCCTTGTTTTTCAATCAATATTAGATGGCTGTCTGTGTAAATTGTCTTTATGTCCAAACTCCAGATCCTTATATGATTTACTCAACTTTCCGACTTGGTGTTTTATGTGTTTTTTCAGGAAATTACACCAAGGAAACAGTCTGCAATTCGTCTTTCCGGTATGTTTTTAGCCGGAATCCAGAGGCTAAGCCTGGTCAAAGTTTCCTGGATTCCGGGTCAAGCCCGGAAAGACTTCGAGGGCATTGCTAAGTTTTGTCGAACATTCAACACATTAAGCTAGCCCTGAAAGTTAAGTGATTTACTTGTTGTGAAAGAATCCAGACCGCAAAGCATGTGTCCGAGGATGGGTTTGCATCGTTTAGTGCAAGCAGGGTAAAAAAAACCATGCAATCTGGTCTGTGCTTTATTTTCCAGGCCCCAGTAGAATTCGGTCATCCCGAGAGGAATGAGATTGTTTCTGGCGGCAAAAGCCAGCAGCTTTGGAGCACAGCAGTCTCCTGTTCCTGTAGGTATGCCTGTATTGTCTGGAAATATTTCAAAAAGAGATTTTTCTATGCCATGAAAATTAGGTATTTTATAGATGTTATGAATTTTTTTCATTAATGCTTGAGACATTTTTTTTCGTTTATTAACCAAATGTTTTTTTTGCAGAGAGCTATTTTCCAGTTGGTTAATTTTGTTACTCAGAATTTTTATTCGTTTTTCTTCGACATTGTTTAATTCTTCAAACTCTGAGATATCAAAAAGGGGTGGAACCCATCCTTCAACATTCCATATACCGTTGTATTGTCCGGAAAAGGCTTTTAGAAAAATGGTTTTTGTGTCGGAATAACATGTAAGAACACCAAACATCTTTCCTCTGGCTTTACTAAAAAGATATTTAGTGGAAAGTCGGGAGTCGGAATTTTCTCTTCCAACGTTGAAGTCAATTCGATTTGCAGTCTCAAGCTGTTGCATGAGAATAAGGCTTTGTCTATAGGAATGACCCCATGTCAGGGAGTGCTCTTTGTTGCACAGAGCACAAAAGCCTGTGTTACAAGTATCAAAAGCAGAAAAATTCTGTGGGGAGTGTAACTGCATCATTTGATTTCAGCAATTTCCAGACAGTGTGGGGACAGAGTGAATTCGTCCAAGCTGATCTTCAAGGTCATTTATTTCTCGTTGCCAGTATTCACGGGTTTTAAAGTCGGTGGCAATTTGAGAATGACCGTCATCTACAACCTGATGGGTACACCAGGCTATATAATGGATGTAACGCATGGCCCTGAGTGGTTCAATGAGGCGAAGAGAACTGCGATCAAATTCTCGGAAGGTTTCATATCCTTCCAAAAAGAGATCAATCTCCATCAGTGAGTCTTCGGCATATCCTGGCAGTAGCATCCAGAAATCCTGAACCGGTGGTCCTACAGCCATGTCATCGAGATCGATGATATAGAAGGATTCATCTGGTCGATAAATAAGATTAGCAAAATGGCAGTCACCATGAATGCGGATTGTCTCTGCGTTCTTGAACAGCGGTTTGGTTTCAGCGATTATTGTATCTGTTATGGCAATGAATTGCTTTTTTAAGTCAGCAGGTATCATGCCATTTTCAAGTATGTACTGAGTTTGCTGTCGGGTGGAGAGGTGTGGCAGCATGGTGATTCTGTCTTTTGGTGTATGCATGGCTCCAATACTATGGACCCGGCCTAGCAGGCGACCGAGTTCCAACCATTGATCATCATTGTATTCATCATAACTACGTCCTCCCTTTTTGGGGAACACTGTAAAGAATATATCATTATGACAGGTTAAAGTTTTGTTATTGGTAAGTTGTAATGGTGCAACCACTGGCACTTCATGTTGAGATAGCTGCGAAAGAAAATCATGTTCATCCTGAAGGCCATTCTCAGACCATCTGCCAGGACGATAAAATTTAGTGATAAGACCTTGACCGTCAGAACTTTCTAATTCGTAGACTCTGTTAATGTAGCTGTTAAGAGGACGGCAAAGGTTGGTGCATGGTAAATTAAGGGCTTCTTCTGTAAGATTTATCACCGTGTCAGGAGAAAGGTTATTAAAACTTGTTTGTTTGTTTGGGGGAGTTATGGAATTCATATATATTTAGCTTTTATTTTAAATTTTATGTTTTCTTCAATTAATATAAATAAAAAAAACAACTGATTAGTAATGATCAGGTGTCATTTCATGTGTTGTTGATGGTAAGGGAAAAACGGAGCCAAGTTGGTTTCGTTACTTTTTGGGGAAAAGGGGTGACTGTGGCTGGTTATTGTGGGTTTTCGAAAAAAATATAGGGGGTTGAATAGTCACTGAATTCAAAATACACTTTTTTTTCATTATTGTCTTTTATGCCGTTGAGGTTTGCGTCAAGAACACCATAGCCAAATCGGTAGGGGCGTTGGCTGGAGCTGCTGGTTGCAGATGCGGTGGTTAATTTGTCAATGTTTAAGAATCTTTTAACCAGTTTGTCTCCTGCATAAATTTCCAGAATCCCATTGGTTCCTGTCCAGTTTTGTACAGCACGGCCAAGTTTATTCTGGCTTTCCTGGGTACATGCAGTGCAGATAAAAAGTATTGATGTCAGGATAGTCCAAAATTTCATGATGTTATCCTCAATGTAAAAGAGTTTTTCAGTTAGATAGATATTAATCAATTTAAATCATACTCTATTGTTTATGAAAAAACTGTTTCTCTGTTGGCAAATTGTATTATTTTCTTGCATGATCGCACTTGAGTCTTGTAGTGAGACTGCTTACTTTGTAATGCAATTTAGAGAAGGAAAGGATTATACTGCATTGATTAGCATTTCAATTTTTTTATATTTGATTGTTTACAGGTATCATTGATTAACTGGAAAAAATTATCCTACAGAAATTACGAGGTTATTATGACAAATATTACTGAACCAGCTGAGTCTAAACAAACACTTAATGACTTGAAATCCAGAATGCTGGCGTTGAAGGAGCATCTTTGACTTAGCTGGAAAAAAACTTGATATTGACAGGTTGGAAAAAATGCTTCTGGCTCCTGACTTCTGGAATGATCAATCCAAAGCCAAGAAGGTGCAAAAAGAGTTAGGGCAGTTGCAGGATGTCGTTGCAGTGTGGGAAAAGAATTTCGAAGATCTGGAAGAGGCAGAAATGCTTCTTGATATGGCTATTGAAGAGAAAGACCTGGAAACACAGCAGGAAGTTGCAGACAATTTATCTGAACTGCTAGCTAATATCAAGCTTGTTGAGCTGGAGTGTATGTTTAGTGGTGAGCATGACACTAATAACGGGATTGTTGCCATCCATGCAGGCGCTGGTGGAACAGAGGCTCAGGATTGGGTTGGAATGCTGATGCGTATGTATTTACGATGGGCAGAGGGAAAAGGCTTCAGTGCTGATATTCTTGATCTGCTGCCTGGTGATGAGGCGGGAACAAAATCTGTTACCATTTTATTTAAGGGACGCTATGCCTATGGGTATCTCCGTTCTGAAGTGGGGATTCATCGTCTGGTCCGTATTTCCCCTTTTGACGCCAGTGGTAGACGTCATACATCCTTTGCCTCAGTAATGGTGTTGCCGGAACTAGATGATACCATTGTCGTGGATATAGCGGATAAGGATATTCGCATTGATACTTACCGGGCAAGTGGTGCTGGGGGACAGCATGTTAATAAGACAGATTCAGCCATTCGAATAACTCATTTGGAAACTGGTATAGTCGTTCAGTGTCAGAATGAACGTTCACAACATCGCAACAAAGATATGGCTATGAAAATGTTGTCATCGCGGCTTTATGAAAAGGAAAAAGAACAAAAAGCCAGAGACCAGGAAAATATTCATGGTGATAAGAAAGAGATTGGCTGGGGAAGTCAGATTCGGTCTTATATACTGCAGCCGTACCGTTTGGTTAAAGATCATCGAACAGATAAAGAGGATGGAAATGTCGATGCAGTTTTGGGTGGCAGGCTGGATCCTTTTATCAAGTCCTTTTTGCTTTGGCAACCATAAGTAAATGATTTTGGACAGATGAAATAATCAGAGTGAAGCAGTTAACTTGCCCATGAGGATTATTTATTTTCCATAAGTATTTCATGAGATTATTAAGTTTTGACAAGTGAGCCAAAATGTGCCAAATGCGGTGCCTGCACCGTTGTTTGCCCTGTCTTCAGGGTGGATAGCCGGGAATCTCTTACAGCAAGGGGGAAACTGCATCTTCTTGATACCAGCTTTAGTGATAAACTATCTGATAACTTTCAGGATATTTTTTCTCGTTGCCTGCTCTGTGGTGCCTGTGAAGACATTTGTCCAAGGGACATGCCAATTCGGGAAAAGTTGGTTCAGTCCCGTTCTCGTTTTTCAATGTTTCATTCTCCTTGTGGAGTCCGAAAGAATCTAGCTCGTTTTTTTTTGGCAAATCCTACTTTACTTGAAATCCTTGTTGAAGGAGGTCGTTGTCTGCAGAGGTTGGATGCACTGCCAGCAGATAGTGGTCTTCGTTTAAAATTAGGCTTTGTGGAAAAGAAAACCACGCTGAATAATTTTAACATCCAGGGGAACAAAAACTGGGATACTTCAAAAAAATCTATTGTATATTTTTCTGGCTGCCTGGCCAGACATTTACAACCATCCATAGCTGTTGCTACAAGTGATTTGTTGAATTCTTTGAGTGGTAATAACTTGGCCATGCCTTCACAACAGTTTTGTTGTGGTCTTGCAGCATGGTCTGCAGGTAATATCGTTGAAGCTCGGAAGTTGGCAAAGAAAAATATTGAGGCCTTTGCTGAAACGCACGGGCCTATTTTGACTTCATGTGGGTCTTGTTCTTCCATGCTGGGAAAATATTTCACACTTTTTGAAAAGGGTTCCAAATGGCATCAAAGAGCTCTTGACTTTTCCCAGAGAGTGGTTGAATTCTCTCAATTTTTTGAAAGGATGGTTGTTGCTGATCAGTTTGTGGCCAATGAAGATTTGCAAGTAATGTATCATGATCCCTGCCATTTAAAATTTTCCAGGCAGGGGCGGGAAGCACCACGTTCTTTGTTGGCTCATGTTGCAGGAATAACCCGTGTGGAACCAGAAGGTGGCACACGCTGTTGTGGGCAGGGCGGACTTTTTCATCTGGCTTATCCAGATTTATCCGAAAAGATCTTTTCTAAAAGTCTTGAAGCTGCAGAAAAAGAATATCCGGATGTGATCGTAACCAGTTGTTCTGGATGTTTGATGCAATGGCAAGCCGGGATAGCATTTAGTAAAAGTAATATTAAGGCTATGCATCTTGCTGTTTTTCTGGCTGACTGTCTTTTCAATCCTGACGAGAAGTAATTTCTTTTTTCAGCGTGCTTTTTGTTTGTTATTTGTTGAAAAAACTGATTCCCATGGGAAAATACCAGAAAACACTTGTTCTTAGCTGCTTGTGTTGCTAAGAATGATTGCCTGAAATGAACTGAATAATTCTATCAGAAGTTTTCAACGATGAGTATCCGAAAAGAGCTTGAAGCAAGAGAAGTTAGTAATCTTTCTCCCCATGCATGTCTGAGCAGTAATTCAAAAGGACGTTTTCATCCTGAGAAGGATTGCTGTGACCTTCGTACAGTGTTTCAACGAGATCGTGACCGAATCATTCATTCCAAGACATTTCGAAGGCTTAAACATAAAACACAGGTGTTTCTTGCTCCAGCAGGAGATCATTATCGAACCAGATTGACCCATGTCTTGGAGGTATCTCAGATTGCTCGCACTATGGCAGTTTGCCTTCGTTTAAATGAATACCTGACAGAGGCAATTGCACTGGGGCATGATTTGGGGCATACACCATTTGGTCATGCTGGGGAATTCAGCCTCAATGAGCTGCATCCAAGCGGCTATAAGCATTATCGTCAGAGTCTGCGAGTCGTAGATTTTCTTGAAAATAGAAACCAGGGGCTAAATCTTACCTGGGAGGTCAGAAACGGTATTCTCAAACATTCTAAAGGCTATCGGGATATCCTGCCAAATGAAATTTCGGAGTTGCCTGCGACTCTGGAAGGACAGGTAGTCCGGGTGGCAGATATTGTTGCGTATGTGAATCATGACATGGATGACGCTCTACGAGCTGAGATGATAAGAGAAGCGGATTTACCTTCAGAGGTGAGAAAAGTAGTGGGGGACAATTCTTCTTTGCGTATCGATGCTATGGTTCGTGATCTGGTAACTGAGACTTTGAGGCATGATGATGGTAAACTGCATATCAGTGATCTGATGAGAGAGACGATCACTGAGTTACGTGGATTCCTTTATGATAATGTTTACCGCAATCAGCGGGTTCATAATGAATTTGAAAAGGCCCAGAAAATAATTAGAGATCTGTATGCATATTTTCTTGAGCATGAATTTCCAAATGGTCCGGGTTCACCCTGTTTAAAAAGAAATAATCAGGAAAGTGTTGAAGAGAATAAAAAATTACACCGTCAAGTTTGTGATTTCATTGCTGGCATGACTGACCGCTATGCTCTGGATTTATACAGCCATGTGTTTTTACCTCAACCTTGGAGTAAATTGTAAAAGTAATTTTTTTTATTTCACCATGTTAAAATAATGTTTTTTGGCATCTCCTGTTTTGCTATTCTGCTTGTCTGATTTTCAAAAATCAACAAAATGATCTTGATAAGATTAATAGAGCCTGCTGACCTTGAATTTTTAAGGCTAAGCACATAATATTGATCCTAGGGCTTTTTTAAATCATGTTACGACATGTAAATCTGTGTCGCCAGGCAGGGTTCAGTACTGAAGTAGGTGGAAGATGACCAGTTATGCTGAATGTACCTGCATAACCAAAGTTTTTATAAGATTTTTTTGTTTGAATGTCTCGTGAATGAAATGCTTTTATATACTAGTAAAAATTCTTTTTTATGAATTTGAAGTAACCAGTGGATAAACTCAGTAAATGGTCATTGTAAGACTTGTGCTGATTTAGATAATTACCAACCTTTTTTTGATAATACTCAAAATAGATAAAATAAAATGGATTCAAATAAATCAAGTGATAGAGAAAAATATGATCTTCCCAAGGGCTATGAATTTGGGGAGGTGGAACAGCGCTGGTATGAGCATTGGCAGCAGCACAACACTTTTTCTGCCACCATGGACGAAGGCAAAGATTCCTTTTCCATTGTTATTCCTCCGCCTAATGTAACAGGAGTCCTCCATATAGGTCATGCTTTAAATAATACCTTGCAGGATATTTTGACACGTTATCATCGGATGAAAGGAGATAACACTCTCTGGGTACCAGGTACTGATCATGCCGGTATTGCAACTCAAAATGTTGTAGAGCGGCATCTGGCCACAGAGAATATCACTCGTCACGATTTGGGACGTGAAAAGTTTGTCGAAAAAATCTGGGAGTGGCGTGAAGAAAAGGGCGGTACTATAATTAACCAGCTTAAGCGTATGGGGTCATCCTGTGACTGGGACCGTGAACGTTTCACCATGGATGAGGGACTTTCAAAGGCTGTTCGTGAGGTATTTGTGCGGCTCTATGATGAAGGTTTGATTTATAAAGGTGACTATATTGTTAATTGGTGTCCCCGTTGCCTGACAGCTTTGTCTGATGATGAGGTTGAACATGATCCCACAGATGGAAAACTATATCATATCCGTTATCCACTTACTGATGGATCCGGTCATGTAGTGGTTGCAACTACCAGACCGGAGACGATGCTGGGAGACACAGGTGTTGCAGTTCATCCTGAGGATGAGCGTTATAATGGTTTGAAAGAAATGTCGGTTCAGTTGCCATTGACGAAGAGGACTATTCCTATCATTACTGATCATCATGTTCAGCGGGAGTTTGGCACTGGTGCGTTGAAAGTAACCCCAGCTCATGATCGGGACGATTATGAGATTGGTTTGAGGCATAATCTTGAAATATTAAAGGTTATGGATGATCATGGCGTGATGAATGATGCTGCTGGTTCTTATAAAGGACTGGATCGTTTTGCCTGTCGGAAAAAAATTGTCGCTACCTTAAAAGAACAGGGATTTCTCCAGGAGATTGAAGAATATCAGCATGCTGTAGGCAAGTGTTACCGCTGTGCAACGGTTGTCGAACCAACAATTTCCAAACAGTGGTTTGTTTCAGTTCGGCCTTTGGCAGATAAGGCGGTAAAAGCGGTGCGGGAAGAGCGGATTCGTATATATCCAAATACCTGGTATAAAACCTTTTACAGTTGGATGGATAATATCAGGGACTGGTGTATTTCCAGACAGATTTGGTGGGGGCACAGGATTCCTGCCTGGACGTGTGATGATTGTAATGAGGTTATGGTTGTTGCTGCTGATCCAGATGAGTGTATTAAATGCGGTAGCGAGAAACTGGTTCAGGAAACTGATGTGTTGGATACTTGGTTTAGTTCAGCATTATGGCCATTTTCAACTCTTGGCTGGCCTGAGAAAACCAGAGAACTTGAGTGCTTTTACCCTACTTCAGTACTTATCACCAGTTTTGATATACTGTTTTTTTGGGTTGCCAGAATGATGATGATGGGGCTTCATCTCAAAGATGAGGTACCATTTCATGATGTATATTTGCATGCCTTGGTGCGCGACAAGGATGGCAAGAAGATGTCCAAGTCAACTGGCAATGTAATTGATCCCTTGGAAATGATTGATCAGTATGGAACTGATGCTTTTCGTTTTACCTTGACTGCCTTTGCAGCCCAGGGACGTGAAATTAAACTGGATGTTGATCGAATTGAAGGTTACCGCCATTTTATTAATAAGCTCTGGAACGCAGCTCGTTTCAGTTTAATGCACCTGAAAGATTGTGATCAGGACATCACTTCAGTTGCTCTGAATCCGCAAGTTTTACCTTTGCATCATCGTTGGATACTCAGCAGGACAAATGAAACTATTGCTGTAACCCGCAAGGCGCTTGACGGGTACAATTTTAATGATGTTGCATCTATCCTTTATCAGTTTACCTGGCATGAATTTTGTGATTGGTACGTTGAATGGATTAAATCTGAATTGTATGGAGATGATGAAACTGTCAGAGATAATGCTCGCGGAGTATTGTTGATGGTTTTAGAGAGTATTCTCAAGCTCCTTCACCCTGTGGCACCTTTTGTAACCGAGGAGATATGGAGTGTGCTTCCTGGTAAGCGAACAACAATAATGCTGGAACCATTTCCGATGCAGAATGAGGTGTGGGTTGATTCTGAAGCTGAGAAATCCATGGAGCTTTTAATGAATGTAATCTCCGGCATCAGGACCATACGTAGTGAAGCTGAGTTACATCCCACTGCGCAAATACAAGCTTTCCTCGTTTGCCCAGATAGTGATAAGCGAGCCTTACTGGATACATTATCTGTTTCAATCATGTCCATGACACGGTCCGAATCAATTGATGTCCTTCCAGAGGCGACTATTCCAGACGATGCCGGACATTGTTTGGTGGGTGATGTTGAGATATATGTCCCTCTCAAGGGCCTTATTGATATTGATGGGGAACTTGAAAAATTGGCCAGAGAGAACGGGAAAATCAAAAAAGAACTGGTCAGGGTTAGTGGTAAGTTGAAAAATGAGAAGTTTTTGAGCAAAGCACCGGAAGCTGTTGTAGAAAAAGAGAAGGGTAAGGAAAAGGAATTGCTGGCACGATTGGAAAAGAATGCTGAATCAATAACAAGATTACAGAAACTACGCTGATGGATAAATTTATTCTTGAAGAGCAGATACGTCGTTTTTTGATTGAGGATATCGGGCATGGTGATATAACAACTGACGCCATTTTTCCAGCTGATCAAGAGGGAAGAGGTGTTTTTGTTGCAAGGGAACCAATGGTAGTTGTTGGTATGGATCAGGTGGCAGCAACAGTGTTTAAGCTTCTGGATGAAAAAGTGAGGATTGTTAAAACTGTTCAGGACGGAAAGCGGGTTGACACTGGAGAAGTGCTGTTTGAAATTGCTGGCCCTGTAGTAAGTCTGCTACAGGGAGAAAGAGTTGCCTTAAATTTGGTTCAACGTTTATGTGGAATTGCAACCCTTACAGCAGCATTTTTAAAACAGGTTAAAGGGTTATCGGTAATCCTCACCGATACCAGGAAAACGACTCCTGGTCTGCGAATGCTTGAGAAATATGCAGTAAAGGCCGCGGGAGCAACAAATCACAGGTATAATCTTTCTGATGGAGTACTCATAAAAGATAATCATATTGCCGCCTGTGGTTGGTCCATCAAGGATGCGGTGCGTCTTGCACGGAGTAAGGTTCCTCATACTGTAAGAATTGAGGTTGAGACAGAGAAGTTGGAACAGGTACAGGAATGCCTGGACAATAATGTTGATATCATAATGTTGGATAACATGACTTTGGATACAATGCGTGAAGCTGTTACATTAATAAATGGCCGAGCATTGGTTGAAGCCTCTGGGGGAGTGACCTTGAAGACAGTAAGAAAAATTGCTCAAAGTGGAGTAGATTTGATTTCCATTGGTTGTCTGACTCATTCTGCACCTTCTGTAGATATTTCAATGGACTGGCAACAATAGCAAAGTTCTGGAGCTTATTTTTAAAATTAAGAATATAGAGTATATAATTGTTTATCTCAACTTTCTGACTTGGTGTTTTATGTGTTTTTTCAGGAAATTACACCAAGGATACAGTCTGCAATTCGTCTTTCCGGTATGTTTTTAGCCGGAATCCAGAAGCTAAGCCTGATCAAAGTTTCCTGGATTCCGGGTTAAACCCGGAAAGACTTCGAGGGCATTGCTAAGTTTTATTGAACATTCAATACCTTAAGCTAACCCTGAAAGTTAAGGTTTATGCTAATAACTTTTCTTATATATTCAGATGTATCGATTGTTTGTTGCTATTGATTTTCCTGAGAAGTTGAAACAACGTTTAAGTATTATGGGCTGCGGAATACCAGGAGCAAAATGGGTGGAATCATCTATGTTGCACCTGACACTACGTTTCATTGGGGAAATAGCTAGTTTTGAATATGCAGATGTAAAAGATGTGTTAGATGAGGTGGCTTTTCACTCATTTAGTATAAGGCTTTCTGGAGTAGGTTTTTTTCCACCCCGTGGCAGACCAAAAGTTTTGTGGATAGGGGTTGAAAAAGATGAAAATTTACAGCAATTACACCGAAAGATTGAGACAACGCTTGTAGGAATCGGTTTGAAGCCAGAGCGACGTAAATATTCACCTCATCTTACTTTGGCGCGTTTAAAGAATAGCCCCTCCTCAAAAGTTGGTAATTTTCTCAGCCAACATTCTTTATTTATGAGCAGTGATATTTTGGTGGATCATTTTTCACTCTATTCAAGTGTGCTGGGAACAAGAGGCGCTAAACATTTTATAGAGCAGAGATATCAGCTTGGCTGATATATAGAAAGCAGGTCATAGTGTGAAAAAAAAGAATCATCGAATTATATATACTGTTCTCATTTGTCTTTTATGGGGACATAGTTTGTCAGAGGCAGCGACACCAAATTTTCAGAATCAACTTTTTGATTTTAGCTCGCCTAATCCCTTATTTGAGACGGATAATTTTGATCACTATTTTTATCAGGATAGTTACGATAGTGAAAGTTGGGCAGAAAGTAGCAAAGATTCATTTGATTTTAGTATTTATGAAGACACTGCCTATGTGTATATGCTGGCAGTTGGCATAACAGCGATATTGTATTTCTCACCCAAAGAGGTTTCCCAGTGGGATGACGATGAAAAGAACCTTGGCCTGATGGAGCTTTCTGGAAAGTATTGGGATAATGTCAGTAATGGTCCGGTGATTGATTCAGATAATTTTATTATCAATTATTTTGGACACCCTTATTTTGGGTCCGTGTATTATGTGAGGGCGAGACACAAAAAGAAGTCGCCTTTACAATCACTTGCTTTTTCTTTTTTTATGTCAACCTTTATATATGAGTACGGTATTGAAGCATTTTTTGAAAAGCCTTCCATTCAGGATATGATTGTAACCCCAGTTTTTGGGGCAATACTGGGAGAGTTTTCTTTAGGGCTGGAACAGATTATTTTAAAAGATAATAGAAAGTTATTGTATTCACGTACTTTGGGGGAGCTTTGTCTGTTTTTGATTGATCCTTTACAGGACATTGTTGACCCAATGAAAGTATTGATTCGCGAGGATTGGAAATTGCGAGTTAGGAAAGAGTTTGTCTGGAGCAATCAAAATTTAAATGATGATTATCCTTTTCAGACGAGTAGTGAGTCGGTGAAGGAATCTGTTTACGGCCTAAAATTTGTCTTTTATCAAGCAGTACGATAGTTTGAATTTGTGACTGGTGGATAATCTGATATTTTATGCTTAAATGATGAGTGACACTTTTTTTTTATGCAAATGATCAGCAGGGTAAAAATGACAGGAGTCATATCACCGGTAATGATAATGGTGTTTGGTATGATTCAGTAGTTGGTTTCTACCAAAAAGAAAATTATTTTCAATTAAAGATCCCTTAAAGTAAATTTTGGCCATTCTTTTCATCGGCCAAGTATCGAGCTGAGGAAAATTGCTGCTTGTTCTGAACCGTTTAACTCTCTGATTTTTCCTTTCCCTTTATTTGCAAGTTTGTTCAGTAGATCGAGCTTGTTTGTCCATTCACCACTCATAAATTCATTTTCATAGATTTCCATTGCTGTCATCTGGGCCTTGATAAAATTAGACAGAGGGGTCGTCTCTGGAAAACCGGGTCTGTTGATATATCCCCAGGTAGTAGTAGCATTATAAACTTCTGCCAAAGTTGAATATCCGACCTTGCCTATGACAATGTCAGAAGCAGCAACAAGATCCGGGTGATAATAGCCAGAATTCTGGGGTAATAGGCGTAGATTTTCTCTATACGTCTGTTTTTTATCTGCTCCGGGAATGATAAATACATAATCATGTTTTTTTAAAAGGATATCAGTGGCTAGGTGATCCCAGCCTATTCCGCCCATGGTAATGAGAACCACTGTTTTGTTGTTTGTTTGAAGTTGTTGACGGATAATTCCAGATGGTTTTATTAGTCTTCTACTTACAGGTAACGTGGTTTGAGAACAGTTGTTTTTTTTACATACTGGTTCTGTTTGAATGTGATAATTAGCACTGTTATAAATATTTTTCAGATACTCTGCAAAAAAAGTAAATTTCTTTTCTATTCGAGCATATCGTCGGTATATCCAATCCCAGGTAAAATTTTCAATAAGAACAGAGGGGATGCCAGCTTCTTCTGCGGCAACTATTCCAATAGGGGCTACATCACACAGTACCAGTTGGCATTTATTCATATGCGCAACCAGTTGGTGCAGTAGCTGTTTTTTAACGGGATAAAAATCATTAAGTTTTTCTAGTGTTGCTGGTAAATCTTCTTTGAGCGATGAGGACTGAACCAGGCCCATGTCTAGCTCATAAGGATAGTAAAGAAAAGGAGCCTGGAGGGATTCTTTGAAGAACCACTCTGGTACAGTTGTGAAAATGTGGAAGTATACATTCTTAATTTGGGAGAGTGCCTCCATTATGGCAACTGTACGAGCAGCATGGCCAAAACCGTGAGAAGTAATACAGCAGGCGATATGGATTTGGTTTACTGAAGGCACTTTGTTTGGAATTTATGATTTTTGTGAATATGCTATTTTGTCTGTTTTTGAACTAGGAACAGTAGTTCCAGGTAAAGTCACAGTGAAGGTGGAACCATGATTTTTTTCGCTGAGGACAACTATTTGGCCGAGGTGTTTGTCAATGATGTTTTTGGCAATAGCAAGACCCAGTCCTGTGCCTCTGTTTTTATCTGTGAAAAAAGGAGTGAATATTTGGGCTGTTTTTTCTTGTGACATGCCTATTCCAGTATCTGTGATTGAGAATAAAACACCACTTTTTCCAGGTGGTTGGGCAGTCTTAACAGTAAGTGTACCTTCATCTGGCATGGCTTGAATGGCATTGAAAATCATATTGAGCAAAACCTGGTATATCTGTTCGCTGTCCATGATGATTTCTGGTAATGCTTTTTCGGTCTCCAGGTTTAGGCTAATGCCTTTTTGGGCGAATTCAGGTGCCAAAAAGTGAACTATTCTGTCCACAACAGTGTTAATTTGAGTCGGTTTCATTTTTGGTTCGCTTGGTCTGGCAAAATCCAGGAATTCTGTAACAATATGGTCAAGTCGTGAGGTCTCCTCAACGATGATGGAGGCAAGGTGCTCGTTACCAGGGGCAACTTTTTTAATTCTTTTTCCAAGGATTTCTGCCGTTGACCGCACTATCCCAAGTGGATTTCGTATTTCATGGGAAACGGATGCAACCATTTTACCAAGTACTGCTAGTCTTTCGTTCTCGTGAAGTTTAATTTCAAGGCGTCTTCTCTCCTTGGCCCGCTTTTCGATTTTTCGACTACCGCGAGCCACAATTACACTCAGTGCAACCAAGAGCATTCCCATTATAGTTAATGACAAAGCCATAATTTTACTTTGTAGTTTTATTATGGCAGTTAGATCATCGGTTAAATCCTTCACCACTTCGATGACACCCATAATGTTCCCGCTTCTTTCTCCTAGCTTTTTTTCCTGTCTGAAGGGGATAAATGTTTTCAGTTTACAGTAAATGGGAGGGGCGCCGGGGAAAAGATTATACATGGATCCTCTTGATATCAAAATGGAGTTATTATCTCCTTCAAGGGCTTGGTCGTATTCATATCCACCAATATTTTCCTTGCCAACTAAGTCAGCAATTGTTGAATAAGAAATAATGTTTTTATTGGAGTCAAAAATGGTTACTGAGTCGATTTTCATGCCCTTGGTTATATTACGGACAATGGTGTTTAATTTTTCAAACTGACTTTTATTACTCAATGCAATTCGTCCATAGCGGACATAGGTAGGGAGGACAAACTGAAGGAAAACCTGTCTGTTTAGGTTCTCGGCAAATAAAAGGGAGTAGGATTCACTTCTTTCCAGTAGTATTTTTTTTGCATTGTTGGAAATAGTCCAAGAAAGAGTGAAGGAAGCAAGCAAAATGACAATCAGGCTTGTAAAGGCAAAATATTGTACTAGTTTGAAGGGTTGTAAGGCCGCATTGACATCACTTGCCTGAGAGAATTCTTGGTTTGAGGTATGCTCAGTCTGTTGTTTTTTCATTGCAGACTCCGCAGCGACGACATTTAACAGTGTCACAAGGGATTGTTATTTTTTCTGTCATGGCTTTTTGGTATTCCTGCCAAAGATATGATTTGTTAATGCCATGATCAAGTATATCCCAGCAAAATGTCTCATCTTTTTCTCGGGTTCTGCCAGCATATTCCCAAGAGCTGAGATTATGCTTTTTTAATGCCTGTTTTAGGGAGAGACCTTTGCTGGCCATATCTAATAATAAAGGTGCAAGACGGCGATCACCTCTTGAGAAAATGGCCTGTTGTAAAACCATTTCAGGACGATCCGTTTTGATTCGAACATTTGCCTCTTTTGCCAAGCCTTTTCGAAGATATTTAATCTTTTGTTTCAACGCCAGAACCCCTTGTTTTGAATTTTTTTCATTATTTGGTAATGCAAAATGACTTCCACCAAATGATTCATACTGAAATGGGGTCCAAGGCTTTGGTACAAAGCTGTTTACTGAAAGAGTTATAGTGGAAACTCTGCCGCGCTTTTGACCAATTGGCAGGATTTGTTTTTTAAGTTTTTTGACAAGCGTAATCATTTCATCAAGGTCCTCGTTGGTCTCTGTTGGCAGGCCGATCATGACATAAATTTTTAGATTGAATATGCCTGCAGATACAAGGGAGATTGCAGCCTCAAGAAGATTTTTTTCAGTGAGTCCTTTGTTGATTACTCTGCGAAGCCTCTCCGAGCAACCATCTGGTGCAATTGCAACACTTTTAAGACGTGATTTCCCAAGCAGTGATAAAAGCTGCGTGGATATTCTGTCTGCCCGAAGTGATGAGAATGAAAGAGAGCAAGAATGTTGTTCAAGGTATGTTGCAATGTGGTTTAATACATCATCTGATGCCATCTCAGTTCCAAGCAGGCCAATTCTATTTATTTTTTCAGGTCTTTGTTGGAGACCATGAATTATGGACTCAGATGTCCAGAGGCGGGGGGGCCTGTAGATGAAGCCTGCTGCACAAAAGCGACAACCTCGACTGCAGCCTCTGCCGAGTTCAGTCATAAACATACCCAGTTCAGCTTCAGGAGACAAAAGCTGGGAATGAGCAGCTTGATTTGTGTTTGTCTGGATTATCTTTTTAATTTTTTCAGGTACACCGTCTTGGGCTTTAATGGATTGTAGTCTGCCGTATGGAGAGTAGTTGAATGAGTAAAGTGATGGCACATAACATCCTTGAAATTTTTCGGCTATGTCACGAAGTATCTGGGTTCGTTTTGTTTTGCGTGCCATAGCAGTGTGCAGAGAAGCAATAAGATTATGCAGCAATGGTTCAGCTTCTCCGATAACTACTAGATCAGCAAAGGGTGCAAGAGGTTCTGGGTTCATAAATACCCCGACACCTCCAAGTATTACAAGAGGATTTCCTGGTTGAATTGTAGAGTCTCGTTTTTCTGCTAAAGGTTCGATTTTGCCGGCTGTCAGCAGGGCAATAAGGTTGGGATAGTCATGCTCAAAACTGATAGATCCCAGTACCAGTGGGAAGTCTGCTAAAGGACGGTTCGACTCAAGGGAGCGCAACGGTCCTCCTGTCAGTGGGTATACAAATCTTTCGCAGATAACATAATCAAGGCTGTTGAGAATTGAATAGACGAGCTGGAAACCGAGGTTTGAGACTGCAAGTGGGTAAGTATTTGGATAAAGCAGAGCTATTGGCAGTCTGCCTTTCCATTTTTTACGAACAGTACCTGTTTCAGTGCTGATAAGTGAGGGCAACGATTTTTCTATGGAAGGTTCGCTGCTTAAAAGAAAACAGTGAACTGCCTTGCATGTGGCTGGTTAACAATAGAGATTCATTTACTGGTTGTTCTGTTAATAGCATGTTATTTTTGCAGGTGGAAACAGAACAACCAGTTTTGTAGTTTTGTCAGGTAAAATGAAAAATAGGTTGATCTGCTAATTTGCTTTTTTGCGAATATATGCAGGCTCGTCAAGATCACCAGGATCACTTTCGTCAAAAATAGGCTTGGGCATGGCCGTTGTTTGTGGCAACGGATTTGGCTCGGCAAAATGATACGCCCTTTGTTCCGGAACTTCCTTAGCAGCAGAGGAGGATCCTGTGGATCTGTTTTTTAAGCCCTTACTTCTTGACACATCAATGTGTGAAATAGTTTCTGTTTCATCCACGGTGGCAATTCCAGTTGCAATAACGGTTACTCTTAGTTCATCTGCCAGGCTTTCATCAAAAAGTGCACCGATAATGATATTGGCATCTTCATGGGCTTTGTCCTGAATAAGAGCAGAGGCTTCCATAAATTCTCCCATAGTCAGACTTTCCTCTGTGGCAGAGATATTAATAAGAATTCCTTTTGCCCCATCAATACCAATATCTTCAAGGAGTTGGTTATCAATGGCTCTTTTAGCTGCTTCGGTAGCTCTATTTTCACCCACAGCGGAACCTGACCCCATTATAGCAGGACCTACTTCCTCCATGACAGTTTTTAGATCTGCAAAGTCTACGTTGATATGTCCAGGCAAGTTGATCAAGTCAGTGATGCCTTTGACGGCCTGGAGAAGTACTGTGTCCACCATCTGAAGCATATTCAGTAAAGTGGAGTTCTTCTGCATCAAACTTAGTAATCGGTCGTTGGGTATAGTGATGATTGTATCCACATGCTTTTTTAGCGAGTTCCAGCCAGCTTCAGCATTCTTCATCCGTTTTTTTGCTTCAAAATAAAAAGGCTTAGTTACAACTGCGACTGTGAGTGCACCACTTTCCTTACTTATTTTTGCAATAACTGGTGATGCTCCGGTTCCAGTTCCACCGCCAAGTCCAGCAGTTATGAAGGTCATGTCAGCGCCTTTCAGGGCGTCTTTAATCTCTTCGTAACTTTCCTGTGCAGCATCTTTGCCTTTTTCAGGGTCTGCACCGGCACCCATGCCTTTTGTAATACTGGTGCCCAGTTGTAATCGGACATCAGCTCTTGATTTTTCCAGTGCTTGTTTATCAGTATTTGCTACGATAAATTCAACACCCTGTAATCGGTTCTCAACCATGGTGTTTACAGCGTTACCACCACCGCCACCTACGCCTATAACCTTAATATTTGCTACAGATTCCTCTTCTGCCACTCTAAAAGGCATAAGGTCCCCCTAAAACTCAAAAATTTACTGATTGCAGACAAATATATCATTAACACAACATATTAAAAAGTGAAAAACTCTATATGATTATCAAATTTTTACTTTATTTTTCATACGGTACTGTGATTTTAAAAAACCGTGTAAGCAAAAAGTGATATTCAATGTTTTGACCAAGCAGGTGCCCGGTATATTAAAAGGTATTTTTCACCCATCCTTTTACACGTTCAACCATACCTAATGCTCCTATCTTTTTTTTAAGAGGTGACTGTGCCCCATGGAGAAGAAGTCCTACTGCTGTAGTGCATTGAGGAGATTCAACATCTGCCACTCGACCAGTGATACCTCTTGGGTATCCTATTCTAACGGGTAGATCAAAGATTTGTTCAGCCATTTCAACAATGTTTGCCAGGAGAGCAGTTCCACCTGTTATCACAATACCTGCGTTAATATGATTTCTGTATCCGGATTCACAGATATTTTTGTTGATAAGTTGTAAAATTTCTTCCATTCTGGCTTCCAGAATTTCAACCATTACCCGTTGGGAGATTTTCCGCGGCTTTCTGTCTCCAACAGTTGGAACTTCAATAATGTGATTATCCTTTATCATTGATGAGAGTGCTCCGCCATACATGCATTTCAATTCTTCTGCATCATGTAACGGTGTCCGCAGTCCTGCAGCCAGGTCATTTGTCAGGTTATTACCGCCCAGCGGGAGTTCCCAGGTATGCTTCACTGTGCCATTACAGAAAATAGCAAGATCAGATGTGCCACCTCCGATGTCCAGCAGAGCAACACCTAATTCCATTTCATCATTGCCAAGCACGGTGTGTGAAGAAGCAACTGATTCAAGAACAATTTCAGCGACTTGAAGTGCAGATCGATTGCAGCTGGTGACTAGATTATGTAGTGCTGTTACATCAGCTGTAACAATATGGACATTGGTTACCAAACGCACGCCTGTCATCCCTAAAGGATTTTGAATGCCAGTATGATCATCAACCATGTACTCCTGTGGTAAAACGTGAATAATCTCTTGATTATCGGATATTTTTACTGTCCTGGCAGCTTCAATAACTGCATCAATATCTTTTTGTCTTATTTCCTGATTATTGATTGCCAGGATGCCGGGGCTGTTAAAACCTTTAATATGGTTGCCGGCAATTCCAACATAGACTGTTTCTATGTCGCAACTGGCCATGTCTTCAGCTTCTTTGATGGCATGATGGATAGCTTTGACTATTGACTCGATATTGACAACAACACCACGTTTCATACCCGAAGAGGCTGCAGAGCCTATACCAAGAATGTTGATACGCTCGTCAAACACTTCTCCAATCACAGCACATATCTTTGTTGTGCCGATATCAAGTCCTGCAACAAGACGTCCTTGATCCTGGCTTTCTATTTCTTCTAAACTCATGTCAAATTTATTGCTGAACCATGGTAACGAGAACTTTGTTCTCAGTGTAATCCAGTTGAATTTTAGCTATATCAGTTATTTTCTTTCGTTGATAAAGTTGCCTGAGAATCTTAACCAGGCGGTAATAACTTTCATTTACTTTATTCAGACCAATGTAAATTGGAAAAGGGTTCTCTGCAAGATAGACAATAAGTCCTTTGTCTTTGCTTATATGAATTTCAGAGATGGCCTGAATTGGTAATACAGCGTTTCCCTGTGCAGCTATTTTTAAGAATTGCAGGGCTTGATCTGCAGGAGATTTTTTCTCCAGTCTCATGGTTTTTATCTCACGGGTGGTGACCATACCTGTAATTACAGGGAAGTCAATGTCCTCAAACCCAGAAGCTGCTGTGAAAATGGAGCCATTTTTATCAATATAATATAGTTTATTTTCTGTCTTTAACTCCAGGTTAACCAAGGCTACCGGTTTATGGGTCCAAACCTTGATGTTAATTGTAGAAGGAAAGTGTTTTGTAACTTTCGCATTCTCAATCCAGTTATGCTTTTTAATTTTACTTTCAATGATTTCTGGATCATGAAGGAGGAGTGAACTTCCCTTAACAATCCCAGATAATGCTAAAATTCTTTTTTTTGATATGTTTTCGTTCCCTTCAAGGGTTATGGTGTAAACTCCAAAGATATCCGATTTTAGTAGTAATTTATATGATACCCAGGAAAACAATCCAAATATGCTGAGCAACACACTGCAAACAATGAGAAACTTGGCTATTTTTTGTAACTGCCATTTTTTTTGATAAAAAAATGTAAGGTTCTGTTCTCTTTTTATACCGTTGCTCAAGGTCTTTTTTTTACTGGAGATATCCTTTGATAAGTTACCGGTAGTTGGTGAACTCCTTCTCTGATTTTTATGGCTACGAGGTGTATACATTTACATGTTATCAATTGTCTATAAAAAATGAACTTCCGGTTCTAATTTTATGCCTGAAAATGTGTACACTTTTTGTTGTACTTCTTTCATGAGATCTTTGATGTCACCTGCAGTGGCGTGTCCAGTGTTGATTATAAAATTTGCATGTTTATGTGACACCATAGCTTTTCCTTTTTGTAATCCTTTCAGGCCTGCAGCTTCAATGAGTCTACCTGCTGAATCTCCAATAGGATTTTTAAAAAAGGATCCAGCTGAAGGTTGGTTAACAGGCTGTTTTTCTTTTCTTCTTTTTGATATATCTCGACAGGCCTGGGTCATTAATGTTTTATCTCCTTGGTGAAGGATAAAGATGGCACCTGTAATGACACAGTTCTCACTCCAATCTTTATTTAGAATCATACTTCGGTAAGAAAAGTTAATGTCCGCTGTTTTTACAACATGGGAATTTCCTTGCCAGTCGGAAAAGGTTACTGAATAAAGTATATCGCATATAGATTTTTTCCATGCTCCGGCATTCATTTGGACAGCACCACCAATGCTTCCTGGAATTCCTGTTAGAAATTCTAGACCGGATAATGAGCGGATCAGGCTCCAAGACAGTAATTTAGCAATGGTGCATCCTGCACCTGCATAGACTAAATGATTTTGTTTTGATTCATTTTGTGTGGGAGAAGTATTGTTGATTTTTTCGAAATCACCCTTCAAGTGGATTATAATGCCGGAGAATCCCGGGTCAGAAACCAGTATATTGCTTCCGCCACCGATAATTCGCCATTTTATATTGTTAGCTTTCAGCCATTTTAATAATCCGTGAAGGTCATTATCGTTGTTTACTCTGATCAGTGCAGCTGCTTTGCCTCCTGATCTGAAGGTTGAATAATTAGCCATGTCAACATTCCAGTCAAGTTGTCCTTTCCAGAATGAAGAAAGGGCAATTTTCTGTTCCTGGCTAATTGGAGTGATAATATTGTGAATGTGCTGAATTTCTGTTTCCATAACGTGTTATCTGTCTGCCAAGAGCTTTATGAGTTGTTCTCCGGTCCTCACAATATTTCCGGCTCCCAATGATAAGACAAGGTCTCCTTTTTCTATAAAAGGCAGTACTCTTTCAGGCAGGTTTTTATCTCCAGCCAAGTGATAAGCAAGCCTTTGTCCATGTTTCTTTACAGCTTCGAGTAGCCTTTCACTATTGATATCTTTAATTGGTTGTTCACTTGCTGCATAAATATCTGTGAGGAGCAGGACATCTGCACGGTGAAACGCCGTCTTGAATTCGTGGAAAAGTGCCTTGGTTCGACTGTAACGATGTGGTTGGAAGACTACAACTAGTCTTCTGTCAGGCCAGCCATCACGTACAGCCTGTAATGTGGCTCTTATTTCAGTTGGGTGGTGACCGTAATCATCAATAACCAGGACATCATTTTCTTCACCTTTGATTTGGAGTCGTCTCTGAACTCCACCAAATGTAGCAAGACTCTTGGCAATGATGTCGAAATCAATTTCTAACTCAATGGCTACTGCAAGAGCAGCTAGGCTGTTGTAAACAGTGTGAATACCAGGGATATTAAGTTGAATTCGACCTAATTCTTCATCACGAAAGTGAACTAGATACTCGGTTTCACATCTTTTTGAAGTTATCTGGGTAGCATGTATGTCAGCTTGTTCACTCAAGCCATAGGTGATAATTCTTTTTTTAATCTTTGGTAACAAATCTGATATATTAGGATCATCCAGGCAGAGTATTACTGCTCCGTAAAAGGGAATCTTATCAATAAACTGGAGGAAAACATCCTTAATATGATCAATATCTCGGTAATAATCGAGGTGTTCTAAATCAATATTTGTGACAATTTCAATAACAGGAGATAGTTTGAGAAATGATCCATCACTTTCATCAGCTTCTGCAACCAAAAATTCCCCTTCACCAAGCTTTGCATTGCCTCCAAGGCTATCAACTTTGCCACCTACAACAACTGTTGGGTCTAGGTTAGCGTTAAAAAGTATCCAGGAAAGAAGAGATGTAGTACTTGTCTTTCCATGACTGCCTGCAACAGCAATTCCAAATTTTTTCAGTCGCATAAGCTCAGCCAGCATTTCAGCTCTCTGGATTACCGGGATATGTTTCTCTATTGCTGCTGATATTTCAGGATTGTCAGGGGTGATTGCAGAGGAGGTTACTAAGACATCTGCCTCACCAATTGCTTCAGCAGTATGCCCGATGTGAACTGTTCCCCCTAATTCTTCAAGGTGACGTGTAATCCCTGAGGGGCGGAGATCAGTTCCGCTGACTTGGTACCCGAGATTGAGCAACAGCTCGGCAATACCGCTCATACCAATTCCACCAATTCCAACAAAGTGAATATGTTTTGTTTGTTTATTTTTATACATAATTGTTTTTTGTATATGGAATCACAACTTATTTGTGAGCAGGGTACATTGATCGATAATGTTTGTTGTTGCTTCTGGCTTAGCCAGTTTTTTCATGTTGCCCGCCATTCTACGCAAGTCCTTCTGATTCTGCAAGAGTGAGCTTATCTCATTTGCAAGTAGTGAAGAGTCTAGATCTTTTTCCTCAATCATTATGGCGCTGCCATTTTTCACATAATAGTTTGCGTTTAATACTTGGTGATTGTCTGCAGCATAAGGAAAAGGGATTAGGATGGCAGGGATTCCCATAACAGAAAGTTCGGCAAGGGTAGTTGCTCCAGCACGGGAAACAACGATGTCAATATTTTTATACACAAGACTCATGTCGCTGAAAAATGCCTGCACTGTTGCTTGAATATTAAGATTCCTGTAGGCCTTTTTTACTTCCTCCATGTCTTTTACTCCGGTTTGATGAGTAATATGAAGGCGATTTCCTAGGCTAGATTTGAGGTGGCTAGCTATTTCTTGCATTAATGAGTTGATTGCATGAGCTCCCTGACTGCCGCCAAGTACCAGGATGTGTTTTTTATCATTGCTGTTTTTGGGCATATACTGACAGGAGGATGCCATAATGATCTCTTCACGTACTGGATTTCCGGTAAAGAAAGTTTTTTTGGGTGTGAAATTATAGTCGCAGGGAATGGAAATAAAAATTTTATCTGCAATTTTACTGGCAATTTTATTAGCCAAACCAGGGATGGAGTTTTGTTCATGAATGCAGACTGGAATTCTTTTGATCTTAGCGGCAAGGAGAACTGGTCCTGTGACATAGCCACCAACACCTAATACGATATTTGGTTGAAATAATTTGATAAGTTTAAGGGCTGAGACAACTGCAGTTGGTAACTGAAGAATACTTTGTAATTTGTTGAGAATGCTCTTTCCTTTAATACCCATGCATTTGATATGTTCAAGCTGGAAGTCAAAAGATTTCAACGCTTTTTTGTCAATATGCCTGTTGGTGCCAATGAACATTACCTTGCAATCTGGATATTTTTTCTGAATCCCTTTTGCTACGGCAATACCGGGGAAAAGGTGTCCTCCGGTTCCTCCACCTGTTACTATAATTCTCATTTTTTATAAAATTATTTAATGTTCATTTTTTATTGTTATTAATCAGTTGGCAAACATTTTTCTGCCCATATTTCTGTATACGTAAAAGAAGTTTTTTATAACACAAAGGACAGTATCCGTGGGAGTAGTTCTGTTCATCCTCTGGATGTGAAATTATCTCTGACCAAAGTGTATTAGAGTTGATTTTTCTGCATGAGCAACAAATCTTTTTCATGACCCTTTTCTTGTTAGGGGGCAATGTGGTTTAACTCTATTAGCTTATGGAGAAGCTCGTCCTTTGTTGATGCTGTATCTGTTTGAATAGAGCACCAAATCATGTCTTTTGGCTTTTATTGCTATTAGCAAATCAATGATTTTTGATATGTATCACTTCTTGTTTAAATATATTTCCTCGTTGAATATAGTTGTCAAACATATCAAAACTGGCACAGCCAGGAGCAAGCAGGACTATTTCTCCAGGTTTTGCCAGAGAAAATGCTTTTTGTACTGCATCATGCATAGAGCAGACTTTGTGTGTTTGCGTTACAGAGCCAAGTTCTTCTTCCATGATGTCTTGTGATTCTCCAAGAAGAATAAGTCCTTTGACATGATTGGCAATGGGTTCACGAAGTTGGCTGAAACTGTTGCCTTTACTTTGGCCACCAGCAATAAGAAAGACGGGTTTTTCGCAACTGTCCAGAGCTGCAATAACGGAGCCAATGTTTGTAGCCTTGGAATCATCTATCCAGGTAACTTTATTGATTTCTGCTACAGTCTCCATTCTGTGAGAAGGAGTATGAAAGGTGTCAATGCTTCTTTGTATTGCCTTTTTGTTGCAGCCAAAGATGCGTGCTGCCAGGATTGCTGCTGAGCAGTTAAGTCTGTTTACCTTGGAAGATAAAGTTGAATGGCTTAAAAGATATTTTTCTGGCTGATTATTGTATGATGTTTTTTGGGTGATTATTACGGAATTTTTAGTTGCTTGACTTGTATAACCTTTTTGAGTGCCAAAACAAAAAACATTGGTGGCATTAAAATTATTGTTTTTAGATAATCCAGGATCGTCACAACCAATAATAACAGTATCATTCTCTTGCTGGTTGGCAAATATCTTGTTCTTTGCCTTGACGTATTGTTCCATGGATCCATGTCTGTCCAGGTGGTCGGGAGTAATGTTGAGTAGTAGAGCAATGTCAGGTCTGAAATCTCCAGCAAGGTCAAGCTGAAAGGAACTGACTTCTAGGACAAAAACATCAACTATTTGTTCACTTCTCAAGTGGTCCAAGACAGGATTGCCAATATTCCCACCTGTAAAAACTTTTTTGCCGTCTTGCTCAAGGAGTTTACCAATAAGGCTTGTGACCGTTGTTTTTCCATTAGTTCCTGTTATAGCAATGACCGGGGCATTGAAAAATTTAGCTGCAATTGCCAGTTCGCCAAAAATAGGGAAATTTCGTCTGCGGGCAATATTAATTATAGGAAGGTCCAAGGGAATTCCGGGGCTAGGAATTACCACGCAATCCTCTTTGAGGAAAGTGTCTGTATGACCACCGCTCTCAAATGGAACTTCCAGCTCATTTAGTATTGTTTTTTCATCGTCTGATATTAAGTTTATATTTCTTGATTCTGATACACTTACATGAACACCTTGTTTCCTCAAGAAGCGAACAGTTGCCAGACCTGATTTTCCAAGACCAATAACAAGTGCTTTTGAATTTTTATCAAGTTTCATATGGTTAGCGCAATTTTAAGGTAGCAAGTGCTATTAATCCCAGGATTATTGAAATAATCCAGAAACGGATAACTACTTTAGGTTCTTGCCAGCCTTTTTTTTCAAAATGATGATGAAAAGGTGCCATGAGAAAAATTCTTTTCCCGCCGGATACCTTAAAATATCCAACTTGAAGGATAACAGAAAGGGCTTCCATTACAAAAATACCGCCAACAATTGCCAAAAGAAATTCTTGTTTTATGATAATGGAAACCGATCCGAGCGCTCCACCCATGGCCAGAGAACCAACATCTCCCATGAAAATTTCTGCAGGGTAGGTGTTAAACCAAAGGAAACCAAGACAGGCTCCTGCCAATGCTCCGCAAAAGATAGTTACCTCACCGGCACCCGGAACAAAAGGGATTTGTAAGTAATTGGCAACGATAGCATGGCCAGCAACATAGGAAAAAATAAGGTAGACTGAACTGCTTATAAGCATGGGTCCTGCTGCAAGGCCATCTAAGCCGTCTGTAAGGTTTACGGCATTAGAGGCACCTACTATGACTAACACGGCAAATGGGATATACCAGAAACCCAGGTCTGGATGGAAACCCTTGAGAAATGGAAGGCTAAGTTGACCATCATATTCCGGATGGACAAACAGATATAGTCCTACCATCAGTGCTCCAAGGATTTGTAATAAGAGTTTGCCTCGTGCAGAAAGTCCTTTGGTATTGTTTTTTCTGATTTTTTTCCAGTCGTCAATGGAGCCGATAAGACCATAAAAAAGAGTAACACCCAGCAATATCCATATAAGGCCGCTGGTAAGGTCGGCCCAAAGGAGGGTGCTTAGGCTTAAGGCTGCCAGGATTAGAACTCCTCCCATGGTTGGAACACCTTGTTTACAGAAATGAGATTCAGGTCCATCTGTTCTGACTACCTGGCCAATTTGGAGTTTTTTTAGAGCTTTGATGAAATAAGGTCCAATGACAACAACAACAAGAAAAGCGGTTACTGCGCTGCCAATGGATCTAAATGTAATGTAGCGAAAAACATTGAGTCCGCTGAAGTAAATATGTAGAGGATAGAGAAAGTGATAGAGCATTTTGTAATAGTATTTTTAATATTTAGTTTAAAAAATAGCCGTTTGTTATTGGCTTGATATTATTGTTTTCAGCATGTTATGGACATTGTGAAGTACATCGTCTGGTCTGGCCAAGGAAATCTTTTGAAGAAAGGCATTCTTTGACAGCTACTAGCAGCTTCTCCATACGCATTCCCCGAGATCCTTTCAGAAGTATCCAGTCATTTTCTTTAATTTCTTTATTTTTAATCAGTTCCAGTAGCCACTGGTTAATTATTTCTTTATCTTTGCAGATGCGTACCTTTTGCGGGTTCATGCCCTGTTCTATTGCCCCTATGGCAACATATGTTGCAAATTTTCCAGTGACAGCAAGGTAGTCAAAATTGTACGCAGATACTTGAGAGCCAATGTCTTTATGTGCTTTTTCAGAACTTTCTCCAAGTTCAAGCATATCTCCCAATATGGCAATATGGCAACTTTGTGAGCCAAAGGAACTAACTGTTTTAAGCGCTGCAGACATGGACGCTGGATTGGCATTATAGGTATCATTAACTACTTTGATCCCACCGGGAAGATGGTCAAATTCCATTCTTTTGTCAAAAGCATTGTACTTGGTTAATGCCTGGCATATGATTTCTGGAGGTGTATCACAATGGGTAGCAATGGCTGCAGCTGCCAAAGCATTAGAGACGTTATGTATTCCTGGAACCGGTAAGGTTATTTCTGCTTTCCAAGCATTTACATGCAAGGTGAAGCGCATCCCTTGTTCTTTAAGTGATATTATATTTGTGGCATAAATATCAGGGTTGAATGCTATTCCTTCATCTGTAGCGGTGAAGCTGCAACAAACGTCATTAGTGTTTTGTTGCCATGCTTTAAGATGCTTGTCATCAAGGTTTATTATCCGTATCGAATCATCGGTCATTGTTGCGAACAATTCAGTCTTAGCCAGTGCTACATTCTCAATAGTACTGAGTCCTTCAAGGTGAGCTGGTTGAACATTTGTAATACAACCAATGTCGGGTTGTGCTATTTCGGTGAGCCTGCTTATTTCTCCGAGACTATTCATGCCCATTTCCAGTATGGCAATTTTATGGTGCGCCTGTATCGGTAAGAGAGAAAGAGGTAAACCTATAAGGTTGTTGAAGTTTCCTTTGGTTGCCAGAATGTGGTCATCTGCTGTTTGTTTGTTGTTATAATGCTTTTGCAGGATAGCGGATGTCATTTCCTTGACAGTTGTTTTGCCGGAGCTCCCTGTTATTGCAATAACTTTTAGGTGTGGTCCCAGAAGAGAACGTCTGTAAGATGCCAGATCACCCAAGGCTTGTAAAGTATCCTTGACTTTAATGATTATCGTATCAGGGTTGATGTCGGGAATCTGTATATCTTTATTTATGATAAGTGCCGTGGCACCTTTTTTTGTGGCTGTCTGGAGATACTCGTGGCCATCGAAGTTTTCACCACAAAGGGCTATGAAAATTTCATTTTCTTTAATGCTTCTGGAGTCAGTAGTAATTTTTGTGAAACAAGTGTTTTGTTGTCCCTGAACGAGAACACCACCAGTGGCTTGCAAAAGGTGTGATGTATTCCATGTTAAAAGACCATTTATAGCCTCAACTCGATCATCAAAAAAAGTTTTTTTATTACCGATGATTTGATAAGTTTCATGCCCTTTGCCAGCTATCAGGATTATATCGTCATGGTCGGCAAGGCTGCATGCGTAGTGAATAGCAGCCTTTCGTTCAGCAATAACGGTATAGGCACAGGACGAATTGTTTGGATTAAAGAGTTCTGGGATTGGCATTTTACAGCAGTCGGAGAATTTTATTCCTTGTTCAATTTCTTTTAGAATCTGTCGGGGGGGGTCTGAACGGGGGTTGTCGGATGTGAGGATGGTGATATCTGCAAGTCTACTTGAAATCTCACCCATTAATGGTCGTTTTCCACTGTCTCTGTCACCTCCACAACCAAATATACAGATGAGTTTTCTTTTTTTAATTGCTTGTAGGGATTTCAGGACATTTTCCAGGCTGTCGGGACTGTGAGCAAAATCAACAAATATTGTTGGTGCCTTAATGTTTGTTGTGCAGCCGGGAAGTTTGATGTTTTCAAGTCTGCCGGGAATAGGGGTGATGTGGGTAAGTGTTTTACAAATGGATTTAGTTGAAAGGCCAAGAGTATATGCTGCACCTACTGCGCAAAGAATATTTTGAATGTTAAATTGTCCAGTCAGTGGGGTTTGTATGGAATTTTTGTTTGAAAAGATATCAAGATCAAAAAAAGAATTTTCTGAAGTGAGTCTGATGTTTTCTGCAAAAATATCATTTTCAGAATTGAAACCACAGGTCAGTGTTTTTCTGGTAGTTTTGTTCTGAGCTGATGCAAATTGTGTAAATTTTTCATTTTCGAGTATTTCTCCAAGATTTTCACCCCAGTTTGATATCTGCTTCTGCGGAGAGTTCTCTATTTTGGTTTTTTGTGTTGCTACAACAGCAGAGCCGTTTGCACTAAGATGGTTGAGGAAAAGCTTCTGTTTGGCGGCAAAATATTTTTCCATAGTTTGATGGAAGTCAAGATGATCTCTGCTGAGATTTGTGAAAATTGCTGCATCAAAAGAGATGCCAGCTATTCTTTTTTGAGCGAGTGCATGGGATGATACTTCCATGACCACATGGCTGACTCCATTATCAACCATGGTTCGAAGAAGTTGATGAAGTAGGAGTGGTTCCGGGGTGGTGAGTGATGCTTTGTGACAGACTTCTTTGTCATTTCTGTCTAAGTAGCGGTAGTAAACAGTGCCAATTATTCCAGTTTTATAGGAATTTGCATGGAGTATATTTTCCAGTATCCAGGATGTGGTTGTTTTTCCATTTGTGCCAGTAATGCCAATCATTTTTAATTGACTTGCTGGATTGGAAAAATAATTTGAAGCAATTAAACCAAGAGTGTGATGTGTATCTTCGACCAATATCACCATAATTTCAGGCAATAGTTTGGGAAGTTCTTTTTTTTCGACAACAACAGCGATGCAACCATTAAAAACGGCTTCTTGAATATAGTTATGTCCATCAGTATCGTCACCGGAGATTGCTATAAAAACATGACCTTTTTCAACTTTTCTGGAATCGCAACTGACTCCAGTGATGAAGTTTGAGTCGTCAAGTCTGGTGTCAGATAAAATTGAGTATGGCACGTTATATAGAAGTCTGGCGAGTTTGGTCATAGCTGTTGTTTAATGAAAAAAGTGTCTTCTGGTTTGGAATTTATTCTAGATCTTTTTCAAGGCTGAAACCTTTAAAAAGGTCTAACTTTACTTAGTATTTTTGTTCCAGGGTCAATGTACAACTGGTGAAACTTTCCAGGGATTCACCGACAGCAGGTGCTTGTTCCACAATACGACCGTTTCCTTGTATCCGGATTTTCAGGTTGGATTTATTGAGCAACTTGAGAGCTTTTCGTAGACTTAAACCTGTTACATCTGGCATTGTAAATGGGGATTGCGAAGTCGCTTGGAGAGGTTCATTCGTGTCTATCTTTTGGCTTATCAAAAACTGTTGGTAATTGTACGGGTCTTTTGCTTGTGGATACCTGGAAGAAGTTGCAACGTTTTTATGATCTTTAAGAAACTGTAAAATGTTTTTTGCAGTTTCTTGAAGAGATAATTTTGTATTTTTTCTTTGTAGCGGCAAAGGATACAGGTCAGCATGCTGGATGGCAAGAAGTAAAAGTTTGTCAGGAATTTTTTTGGGAGCCCATCCCAATACAAATTCCTGCATTGTATACGTTGATTTATTTGGATTAACATTAACTTTGTTTAACTTTTGATAATAGATTAAAAAGTTGTCTTTTTTATTTTGAGAGAACTCTGCAAGTCCACGTCTTATCCTGACTCCCATGGTCGGTGAAATGGATCTGGGTTCTTTTGCTGAAGCAAGAGGTTGATTTCTATAGTAGAAAGTGTTGCTGGCATGATCATAAATGGAGTTAAGGTAATAGGGAACTATATTCCAACCTCCATTTATTAAGGTGGCTATTGTTGTAGCGACTTGGATAGAATTAAGGAGTGTTCCGTCATTTTTTTGATTTTCATCTTGAGATTGTATTATGTCCAGGTTTGCTGATAGTTCGCTCTTGTTATTATTGTAAAACCCCATCTTTGATGCGTAGCTCTTGATTTCAATCTCAGATAGACCATGAAGAGGCGCTGTTGCAAATTTTGGCAGAGACAGGTCTGTTCTGCCGTTTTCTTTGATGATGGTTGCGGCTCTTGCTATTATGGGTTTGACTAGTTCCAGATCAATAAAGTCGCTGGCTGTATTATCTTTTTGTTTGCTTGTTGCCTGCCAAAAAAAATTTGGATTGTAGGCTGGTGAACTTGTCAGAGACAATATCTCGCCAGTTCTGGGATCCATGACAAGGGCTATTGCCTTTATGGTTTTAAAATTCTGCAGGTATTTCTCTAGGAGATTGTCTAGGGTTTTCTGGATTGTAAGATCCACGCTGAGGATTATATCTGCGGATTTTTGGCCAATCACCTCTTTCTTGTTCAGGTTTAGTTGAGGGAAATCTGAATTTCTGAAAACACCCGGTTGGAGTATAGTGTCAAATTTTTTTTCAGCGCCAGCAAGACCGGTATTGTTTTTTGAAAAGCCAACAAGGTGTGCAGCCGTGAAATGCTCAGGATAAAAACGTTTTTCTATTGCTTTGCAATAAACTCCATCCAGGTGCATTTCATTTATTTGGTCGGCAATTTTTTTTTCCAGGTTTTCTGAGATTGAAATGATATGTTGCGGCTGTTTGATAAAAGTGGCAAGAGATTTGATATCTTTGTTTAATACTGTAGACAGTTGTTTGGCTATATCTTGATGGTCTTTAATTTCTGCTGTTTTTACGTATAGGTTGTACAAGTGATAACTTATACCCAGTTCCTTGAAGTTTCTATCGTAAACAGAACCTCTCATGGTTGTCTTGCTGGTATCGGATGTGTTAAAAGCCGCAGGTGGAGGAATTTTGCCGACAACGGTCTGGGTAAAACTGCCGATGCCCTGGAGGGAGAGAGGGGTTAGTTGGAGAATGACCCCAGCCGTTGTCAGCAAAAAGAGGGCGAGAACTGTCAAAGATGCTCCTCGTCGTTTTTTTTGTTTATTTTTTCCCACTTTTACCATCTGTACTGCTCGCAAAGTTCACTTTCGTGTAGCGTTTTATATTGAAGATCCATGTTGCTAGTGGTTCTGTTGGTATCAGATAATCTAGGCGCAGGATGCCGGTATTTTTATTAATATGAAAACAACTGATTGTAAGGTTAACCAGGAGTTTTTATATGTTATTTGTGGCTTGATGCCTAAAGTGCTCCAGCCATGCTGGTTATAGTGTTTGTTACCTGTTCAGGTGCCATCTAGTCAGCGATATCTAAATGGAAGATAGTGAAATTCGTTACTAGAAGCGATGAACCTGTGTTTTCTCTGGTGAGAAAAGGCCAAATTTACTTTTTGCAATTTCTTGTACATGGGTTCTTGACATGAGTTTTGCTCGAGTAGTCAATAGAGTTATGTTTTCATCACCAGCTTGGTAGTAACTTGTTTGGAGATGTTGTATTTGCACGTTTTTTTGGTTTTGGTTTGTTTCCAGGATGTGGTTGGCCGCTAGATGAAACACAATGCTGGCAATAAGAATAGCGCATATTTGCTTGAAAGTGTGTTTTGATACTGCAGTCCAAAAAGGTGTGGCAACATGTTGTTGGATTTTTAAGGTTGCAGGTTGTGGTCGGTAGATTCTTGGATTTGTAATAGATGCCATCCTGGTACACTCCTGATCCTTAGCTGATGTTTATTGAAAATTACCAGGGCTGGTTAAAGCAGCTTATGTAATTTTCAACCTATGATAAATGCTGGCTTGTTGGGGCCAGCGGTTTTTTTTTCTAGTGAGTCTGTTGCCTAAACTTTAATTGCAACTCTTAATTTTGCGCTACGGGCTCTTGGGTTTTCCTGGATCTCTTTTTCTGAGGCTTGAATGGGACGACGCGTAACCAGTTTGTATGCAGGATTGGTTGCAAATAGCCGTTTAACAATTCTGTCTTCAATAGAATGAAAACTGATTATACAGATTCTTGCTTGCTTGCTCATGACAACAGGTGCGTCTTCAAGAAGTTGGACCAAATTTTTTAGCTCATTGTTTACTGCAATACGCAGTGCCTGAAATACCTTGGTCGCAACGTGTATTTTTCTAGGATGATACTTTTTGGGGATGGAGGCAGAAATAATTGATGCCAGCTGTCCAGTGGTAAAAATTTCTTTCTTTTTTCTTTCTTCAACTATATTGGAAGCTATTCTTCTGGATTGTATTTCCTCTCCAAAGTTGTAAAAAATATCAGCTAGTTCTTCTTTTGTAAGTCTCTTGATAAGTTCAGCAGCTGTAATTGTTTGCCTGTTGTCCATTCTCATATCTAGTGGGGCATCTGTTTTAAAACTGAAGCCTCTTTCGCCTCTGTCTAGCTGGAGAGATGAAACGCCGAGATCAAGTAGTAGACCATCGATTTCTGTAACTTGTTCTTCGTTTAGGGCTTCAATAATTCCTGCATAGCTTGCCGGGATAATTTTGATTCTGTTGCCAAAGCTCTTAAGTCTTTCTTTTGCCAGATGTGCTGCTTGGCTATCCCATTCAAATCCAATTACTTGGCCGTTGGGACTGCATTGTTCTAGAATTCTTTTAGTGTGTCCACCCAGGCCAAGGGTACCATCAACATATAAATTGCCACTTGATGGCTTTAAATACTCAAGAACCTCTTCTTCAAGTACAGAGGTATGGATTTGTGAAAAATTGGTTTCCATGCTTTCCTTTATAGAATGCCCATGGAGGAAAGATCAGGCTCGAAATTATGGAAGTTTCTTCTGGTTCGGCCTGTTTCTTCTTGCCAGTCACTTTTGTCCCATATTTCAAAATGATCTAGCATTCCGTTTAATATTACTTCTTTGTCCATATTGAATTCGTTTCGCAATGATCCAGGAATAAGGATTCTTCCTTGTTTGTCCAGGCGGCACTCCGTAACACCAGAAATTACATATCGGACAAAGTCACCTAATCCCTGCTTAGTTCTACCTTCATTGAGAAGTTTTTCTTCAAGTTGCTCCCATTCTGCAACAGGAAAAGCTTTTAAACTTTTGTTCCAGTTGGTGATGATAAGGGATTCGTTGTAAACCTCGCGAAGTATTTCCCGGAATCTGCTTGGGATGTTAAGTCGCCCTTTGGTGTCGAGCGTATGTTCCGATCTGCTACGGAAGCGAAGTTCAGACATTTCAACGATCTGGTCAGTAAAGGATGAAAATAAAGGGCCAGGGTTATAGCTCCCCTTTTGCCCCACTTTGTACCACTAAGATTTCTTTTATACGATGAAATTGATGTCGTCAAGGGGAAATGTCGGAGGGGGGACAGTGTGTTGGTTGTGGCAATGGGAAATGAGGCAATCTACTTTATGTTGGGCATGGGCTGGTAGCCGAGCACCGCATGCGGTGTAGGCGGCGCATTGGGTCTTTGGGGTATGGTTGGGTGGGTAAATGTGGTGCTTTGGCTGAATGCCTTGGAATCATTACTGAATTGTAATGATATTTTTTTTAATGTTTTTTGTTTTTTTTGTAAAAAATAATAAGGAGTATGAATGGGTGGTGTAAAGTGGTTTGATTTGGGTCATGGGGTAGAGCTTTTCTTTTTGACAATGTCATAGTAATCTTGACCAAGAGAGTCATTGATCACCACTGCTGGAAAATTTTCAACTTCAAAACGAAACATAGCTTCTGGGCCAGCATCTTCAAAAGCAATCAATTCACTGGATTTCACACATTGAGCAAGATATGCACCAGCACCACCAAAGGTGGCAAGATAGATTGCTCCTTCAGTCAGCATGGCTTCCCGTACATTTTTAGATCGAGCTCCTTTGCCCAATGTTGCACTGAGGCCAAGTTTTAGTAGTTGAGGGGTATAGCTGTCCATTCTATAGCTTGTTGTTGGTCCTGCGGCTCCAATAATTTTTCCTGGTCTGGCTGGGCTGGGTCCTACATAGTATAAAAGTTGTCCCTCAAGATCTACTGGTAGTTCCTTGCCTTGTTCAATCATAGCGCAAAGACGTCTATGAGTCTGATCTCTGCCGGTATAGATTATACCGCTGAGCAGGACAAGGTCACCTGCCCTTAGGGTTGCTAGTACATCTTTGTCAAATGGGACGGCTATTTTTTTGAAATTATCAGTAAAGCTTGGTTTGGATCGAAGAGTTGACATAATTTAATGGCCAGTTAAAGGGGTTGATGGCTTAAAGGGAAGATAGTTTCAAAAAGCAAAAATGATTTACTGTTTTCATGCTTCACTTGTGGTTTGTTAAAAAAAACAGCCTGGTTGGATAATATTATAAATATGAGATGATTCATGATTTATAATTCCACCATTTTGTGACGATGGGAATGGCATTGGATATTAACGGCAACAGGCAAGCTGGCAATGTGAGTAGGATAAGTGTCTATATGAACAGCTAGGGCTGTGTTGCATCCACCCAGGCCATGGACACCTGTTCCACTTTGATTAATGCGTCCGAGGATTTCTTGTTCAAGTACAGCGACATCTGGGTTGCTGTTTGCATTTCCAAGCGGTCGAAACAGGACTTTCTTAGCCATAATGGCAGCTTTTTCAAAAGTACCACCCATGCCAACACCTATAAGAAGGGGAGGGCAAGGATTGGGACCTGCAGAGACCACAGCCTGGACAATAAAATCAACAGCACCTGGAATGCCTGCTGAAGGTGGTAGCATTTTCAGGCTGCTCATGTTCTCGCTACCACATCCCTTTGGTAGAAAACTAATCTTGATTGTGTCACCTGGGACAAGTTCCAGGTGGATAACAGCAGGGGTATTGTTACCGGTATTTGTCCTGTTTATGACATCACAGACAGATTTTCTTAAAAAACCATCACTGTATCCCTGTTTTACACCTTCCTGGATTGCTGGGTAAAGGTCACCTGAAATGTGGATTTCCTGTCCAAGCTCTACGAATATAGAACAGATGCCAGTGTCCTGGCAGGTGGGGATTAATTCTCTGCTGGCGATGTCGCTGTTTTTTATCAGCAGGTCCAACACGCTTTTTGCAAGAGGTGATACTTCTCTTTCGTGAGCTGCAATTAATGCCTCAAGAATATCTGGTTCAAGGTCATGCGCTGCCTCAATAGCCAGGTTTCTGACTGCTTCTGATATTTGAGAAGCCTTTATTTCTTTCATGTTTATCTCAGAGTTTTTTTGGGATTCTCTGCCGCAAGTATTTTAAAGTTTTCTTTTGAGGCAAAAGTATGTTCATCACCAGGAAAACTTTTATTTTTAACATCATCCTTGAAAGATTTTACTGCTTCTTTGATAAGTGGGGCAAGGTTGACGTATTGTTTAATAAAACTGGGAGTAAATTTGTCAAATACACCTAGCAGGTCATTAGTTACAACAACTTGACCATCGCAGTTGACTCCTGCTCCTATCCCGATAGTGGGAACATTTACAGTGTTGGTAATTGTTTCGGCAAGTTTGCCCGGAATGCATTCCAGGACAATGCTGAAAACGCCGGCAGCATCAAGAGCTTTGGCATCTGCAATTATTTTTCTTGCAGAATCCATGTCTCTGCCTTGTACTTTAAATCCTCCAAGCTGTCCAGCTGTTTGAGGTGTGAGGCCAATGTGGCCCATGACAGGTACACCTGCCTTTACTATTGCGCAGACGGTGTGGTAAATATCAACACCACCTTCAAGTTTTACAGCATCACAATCAGCCTCTTTCAGGAATCGTATTGCATTTTGTACCGCAGCATTGCTGTCAACCTGATAGGATCCAAAAGGCATATCTCCTACAATTAGGGCACTGTTGGTACCCCGGCTTACAGCTTTGGCATGGTGGAGCATCTCGTCCATGGTAATGGGCACTGTTGAGTCATATCCCAGGGCGACCATTGCCAGAGAGTCTCCAACTAAAATCACATCTAGACCCATGTCGTCCAGTAATCTTGCTGTGGAAACATCATAGGCGGTGAGCATTGTGATTTTCTCACCCCTTGATTTCATTTCTTGTAATTCTTTAATGGTCTGTTTATTAACTTTGCTCACAGTTTTTAGCCTCCAACTGGGAAAGATTTATCCGAAAAGACCGGGCTGGTTCGTGCTGGTATGAACCGTTCGGTCAAAATGTTCATAGGCCGCAACTGTTGCCATTCGGCCTCTTGGGGTACGAGTTATAAAACCTGATTGAATCAAAAATGGTTCATAGACATCTTCCAGAGTGTTTTTTTCTTCGCATACAGCAGTTGCAAGAGTCTCGATACCAATAGGACCACCCCGGAATTTATCAATTATTGTTAGCAGGATTCTTCTGTCCATGTCATCGAGGCCCAGAGGGTCAACTGATAGCATGGTAAGTGCATTGTCTGCAATAGGTTTTGAGATGACAGAGTGGCCGGCGACCTGAGAAAAATCGCGAACACGTCTCAGCAGACGGTTGGCAATTCTCGGAGTGCCTCGGGAGCGTCTGCCTAGCTCCATTGCACCTTCATCATCTATACCTATTTCAAGGAGGCTTGCGGTTCTTTTTATGATGGTGACCAGATCTTCAGGGCTGTAATGTTCAAGTCTCAGGATGATTCCGAATCTGTCGCGTAAAGGTGGGGTAAGTAGTCCAGTTCTGGTTGTGGCGCCAACAAGAGTGAAGTGGGGTAGGTCCATCTTGACAGATCTGGCTCCTGGGCCTTGGCCAATAACAAGATCTAGTTGGAAGTCTTCCATAGCTGGATAAAGAATTTCTTCTATAGCGTGATTGAGGCGGTGAATTTCATCAATAAAAAGGACATCTCCTTCCTGGAGACTGGTGAGGATTGCAGCCAGGTCACCGGATTTTTCGATCACTGGACCTGACGTAACCTTTATTCCTGCACGCATTTCATTAGCAATAATGTATGCCAGTGTTGTTTTACCTAGTCCTGGGAAACCATGAAGCAGGGTATGGTCAAGCACTTCGTTTCTTAGTTTTGCTGCTTTGAGGAAGATGTCTAGGCTTTGTTTTGCGTGCTCTTGTCCTATGTATTGATTAAGATAACGGGGACGTATTTCAAGTTGAATGGAAGTGTCTTCTTGTCTTTGTTTGCCTGTTACCAGGCGTTTGCCTGATACGTCTTCCTCAATGTTCATCACGGTTTATTGGTAGAGCTGGTTTATGCTTAAAAGTGACACTGTTGATATTACTGGTTTGGCTTGTTGGGAAATAGTTTTCAGAGATTTAAAATTTCCAGCTTGTTTCAGTATTTCTTTTGAGTCTCCAAGCTAATTATAGATTGAGCCAGTCATTCTGTTTGAACTGTATACAACTTCATGCCAGGACTTTCAAGGCTTCCCTGATGAGTTCTTCAACTTTCATTTTACTTGAGTCTTGAGAGTTTGTTTTTTGTATTGTCTTAAGTGCCTGCCATGCCGTGTGTTGAGGGTACCCAAGGTTGATTAGTGCCGATGCTGCATCGTTGACCGAGTGGTCGTTGTGTTGCGCTTGGATTTTTGATCTATGTTTATCGTTGTCAATAAAACCAATTGAAGATTCTATTTTATCGCTGAGTTCAACGCAAAGGCGTTGGGCAGTTTTTTTACCAACTCCGGAAAGAGTAGTCATCTGGCCTATATCCTTATTGGTGATTGCCCTGCAAAGATCGGATGCCGAGATGCCAGATAATATGCCAAGTGAGAGCTTGGGGCCAACGCCAGAAACAGTATTGAGTAGTAGGAATAGGTTTTTTTCCTGTATGTCGCTAAAACCAAAAAGAGAAATGGAGTCTTCTCTTACATGGGTATGGATGAAGAGGAACAAATCTTCCCCTTCCGGGGGAAGCAGGTCAAACGTTCGATTTGATATCATAGCTTCATAGCCAACGCCATTGACGTCTATGATTACCTTTCCTGTTGATTTTGATAGCAAGCTGCCAGATAACGATGCGATCATATTTACCCTGAGTTTTTTATAGGTTTCTGGTCAATGTGTGTTGGGCATGACAGATGGCCACAGCCAATGCGTCAGAGGCATCAGTGCTGGGCGTTGTGGTCAGGTTTAAGAGGTTTTTGACCATATGTTGTACTTGGGATTTTTCCGCATGACCGAAACCTGCAACGGCCTGCTTGATGATTCTTGGAGAGTAATCATGAACTTGCATGTGTGACTGCATGGCAGTGAGGGCTGCAACTCCTCTGGCTTGTCCTAATTTTAAGGCACTTCTTGGGTTACGAGAAACAAAAATGTCTTCAATTGCTGCAACATCGGGAGTGTGGTTTTTGATGACCTCATGTAAGCCTTGGTGGATTTCCAGTAATCGTTCTGAAAAGGATTTTGTTTTGGTAGTCCTTATTGTGCCACAAGCAGTAAATCCTAATTGTCCTGCCAACATGTCAATGATACCGTAACCGGTAATTTGAGAACCTGGGTCGATGCCAATAATTCTACAGGAGATAATGGTCATGGTTTGTTAGTGTTTTAAATATAAAATGTAGTGCAGCCGTAAATTTTTCATTTGTATGAAGTGTTAGGGGGAGTAGTTGATTTTAGGATCTCATGTGTTAAAAGGTGATGCAGTAGAAAAGTAAAAAGTGAAAAAAACTTGTGTTATTTGCAGAAGTCTTAAACTGATGAGCAGCTTTTGGACATTTTGTGTGGGTCTTTTTCACTTTTTACGTATTCCTGCAGGGAAACCTTAGGAAAGAGAAGACATGAGTTCATCAGTGATGTCGAAGTTGGCGTGTACCTTTTGCACGTCGTCATGGTCTTCAATGTTTTCAAGAAGTTTCAGGAGGGAGCGAGCTGTTTTTTCCTCTGCAACGTCCACTGTATTTTTTGGTTCCATAGATAGGGATGCTTCAATGAATTGTACGTTTCTCTTTTCTAGGTCTTCAACAACGTCACTGAAATCTTCTGGTGTTGTCAAAATTTGGAATGCATTTTCCTCTTCAATAACATCTTCAGCGCCTGCTTCGATTGCCAGGTCCATGAGTTCTTCTTCTGTGAAATTTTCTTTATTTAAGAGGATTACTCCTTTAAGATCAAACATCCAGCTTACACATCCTGTTTCTCCCAGGTTTCCACCGCTTTTGCTGAAATAATGGCGGATATCTGCAACTGTTCTGTTTTTGTTGTCAGTCATGGTATCTACTAATATTGCAATACCGCCTGGGCCATAACCTTCATATCGGATCTCTTCATAATTAACACCTTCCAGTCCTCCTGTGCCTTTTTTGATAGCTCTGTCAATATTGTCTTTAGGCATATTTTCAGCTTTACCGGCAGTGATAGCCGTACGCAATCGAGGGTTTCCTTCTGGGTCACCGCCGCCAATTTTTGCAGCTATAGTTATTTCTTTAATGAGTTTTGTGAAAATTTTGCCGCGCTTGGCGTCATTGGCACCTTTTTTTCTTTTTATGGTGCTCCATTTAGAATGTCCAGACACGATATTCTCCTGCTAATTGATTTGATATTGAAATTTTTATTTGCTGCAAAACTGAAAAGAATTGTATTGTTTGATTCTATAAATGTTTGTTTGGTTTTATAAACTCTGAAATAATATTGATATGTTGAATATTCGGAGTCAAATAAATAAAAACATGTTTTTAATTATATTTCATTGTAATTGGAAAACTTGTCATGTGGGACCGGAGAGGTTAATTGTTCAACGGTGTTATCTGTGTTGAATAAAATTAACCAAATGTCAAAATATTATTAAAATGGAAATAAGTCCAATTCTTATATACTCGTTTTTTTTTGCGGTCCATTGAAACCTCGTCCGATCAGAAATACTTCCCGGCTTTCCTGCCTGGAAGAGTCTGGTTTGAAAACTTTTACAGTTTGAAATAGTTTTTTACATTCTTTTACATATTCTGGAAAATCTTCACCCTGAAATACTTTAACATACAATGTACCATTTTTATGTAAAAGCAAACAGGTTATTTCAAGAACCCGCCGAGCTAGCCTGAGGGAATGTTGATGGTCTGAGAATCGATTGCCTGTTGTTCGTGGTGCCATGTCACTAAGGACAACGTGAAAGCCATTCCATTGTTTTTTCAGGCAACTTACAAGTTCCTCTGAGTAGACATCATAACAGAGCCAATGGATTTCAGCATGATCTTTTTGAGTAGGTATATCAGTCGTCTGGATGTCCACTCCGACAACTGATCCTTTGTTTCCTGCAGTCTTTGATGCAAAAAGGCTCCAGCTTCCAGGGTGACAGCCAAGGTCAAGAATTCGCTGGCCTTTTTTTAGAATTTTGTATTTTTTTTGTATTTCTTCCAGTTTGTAAACTGAGCGGGCTGGATAATTTTCTTTTTTAGCTTTTTGTGAGTAGTGATCGTTAATTTTTCGCATAGTACATTTCTTTGGGGCTATATTTATCTGTTGATTGGTATTGATTCAATATCTTGAAAAACTAATTACTCTTCAGGGCATGAAATCGTAATTAACGTTGAGTGAGATAAATTCCGGTCATTTCAATATATTATTTTTTAATTGAAATCATTATAATTGAGTATCCTCGCTCATGGATAAGATCTTTTAACAGCGTGGCCAGGGAGAGGGCAGGCTTATTAATATGTTAATGTCCGGTTAACATTGGAGTCCTTGGGCGAGCTGGAGTAAGGAAATGGGCCACTGTATTGAGAAGCGGGATGAACTCTTTCTTGTTTTTTTTAGTCATTTATTGCCCTTCCAAGCGAGATTCAGGTCGCTAAAATAGGAGAAATTTATAAAAAATTTCTAGTGGTATTTAAAAACTGATACATGCCTTGGTGTTGAGTCCCGTTTTAGCAAGCCTAATGACAACATTATCATGGGTGAAAAAATAGTTCTATCGCTTTTGTTTATATTTATGTCACATGTGGTAGACTCGCCCATATTATGGAACAAGGCAGTCTCTTTTAGGTGAATAATTATCGATAATCATCTGGAAGGTTTCGGATATTAGGGTAGTTTTTTTTTGAAAAAAAGATCATTTATTGTCAGTTTCTTAAATATCTTGTGTGCTCTAGTTTTTGGCATTGCAGCTGATTGTAGAGTTTGTATTAGTGGTTTTTAATAATAATAGATTTCTTGTTGTGTCACCATAAAGAAATATTTTTTTAGTAAAATTGTAGGAAATGTCGGAAAAACTAATGTTTAGAGGTTTACTGGAAAACATTTTTGTCAGTGATAGCGGGATTTTATTTTTTTCTAGTGCATTTTTTTTCATGGTCAGGCACTATACCAATCTGAAATTAGTTTTTACATAAAAACTTTAAAGTTAACAATGTAATCTTGTCGCTAGAGGATATTTTGGCATGATATTATTGATAATATTTTTGTGTAATTACACTTTGCTTAAATCCTTTTAGCGATGAGTAGTTGTGGAACTTGAAATTAGTTTAGTGATGAAGCTTGAGTGGCAAAGTTCTAACGTTTAAACGGTGGAAAAACTGAATTGATAGAAATATCTGATATGTTAATTACACTAAAGGGTTGATAATAATTATAAATTGGAAAATAATGAGCGTGGAAGAAAAAGATTATAAACAGGAAAGACGATTTACCAGGGTTGGATTGAGCAGAACAGTTAGTCTGTTTTTGGGTGAAGATTTTTATGAACAGATACAGATTCGGAATTTAAGTGTTGGTGGACTTTTTGTGGAAGGTGACTACAGCTGCAAATCCGGAGACTTGTGTGAAGTTGAATTGCAGGAAACAGGATCAAGTTGCAGCCTTTTTCTAAAGTTAGGTGCAGTTGTTAGGCGTGTTGAAAAGGATGGTCTTGCTCTTCAGTTTAATGACATGTCCAACGACAGTTTTATGTTTTTGCAAACAGTTGTGCTTTACTCAGCTGAAGATCCTCGAAGTGCTGCTAAGGAATTTCTCGATGATTTTTTCAGATCATCCGGTATTGAATCTGATTCTGTATAATTAGTTTGGTCTGATATGCATTATGGGGCAAAGAGGTTTTGAAACAACACGCCTCTAAGTGCCTGATTGAACGACGTATCTTCCGGTGGGTGTTCAGGTGTTATATGGAAATGTCAATATGGTCATGTCTGAAAAAAGTATATTTTTTTTCTGTTTGAGATTTTAGCATTTTGAATTGTCGGATAAGTATAATTGAAGTTTTAAAATAAATATGGCTTGACCCCAAAATTTGGTCGAGCCATAATTATTTTATGAGAAACAAAAAAGATATTTTGATAAACTTGCTGGTTATTACTGTTTAGTTAAATAGTGCTTGAAAATGGGTCAACAGTTATACTTAGCATCTGAGATTATTTGAAATTGTTATTATTGCAGGCTGCTATATAAATATTGTTGCCTGGGCAATATGAATTATTCAATCATTTTTTCTGGAATGTTTTCTAATGGTTTTTCAAAAAAGGTCATTGTTGTTAATAAAAATTATTTTGCTTGTATCCCTTTGTATCGTTGTGTCTACTCCGCTATTGTCATTTGCAGAGCAGGATGATGCTTTTGATTTGCTCAACGAAGATTTCTTTGAAGAAGATTCAGATACAAGTGAGGTGTTTGACCCTTTGGAACCTATGAACAGGGCCTTTTTTGCCTTCAATGACCAGTTGTATGTTTATGTTCTTGATCCTTTGGCTACAGGGTATGCAGCTATCGTTCCTGTAGATGTACGTCAGTGTATCCATAATTTTTTTGACAATCTAAGAGAGCCTGTTGTATTTGTGAATACCTTGCTCCAAGGCAGATTTTATGATTCTGGCAAGGTTTTATCTAGATTTTTGATTAATTCTACGCTGGGAGCTTATGGTTTGGCTGATGTAGCAGCAAAGGAATTTGCAATGGAATCTGTTGATGCTACCCTTGGAGAAACAATGTCAAGTTGGGGTGTTGGAGACGGATTTTATCTTGTTGTTCCTGTTTTTGGTCCTACAACACTACGTGATGGTATTGGAAGTTTCGTGGAAAATGTCAGTTTGACCCCATACTATACATGGTCAGATGATCAGGTGGTCTTAGGAGGCTTGTACGTTGGTAAAGAAGTGAATGAATTTTCTTTTCATCTGGGTGAATATAATGATCTTAAGGAGCTCACCATTGATTCTTATTCTGCTTTGAGAAATTTTTATATACAACATCGTACTCGTATTCGGGATCAAAATGCACAGGAAGTATTTAGTTTTTAAAAAACAGGAACTATGGCTTTCTAGTGGTTAAATACAATTTGTACATGAGAGAGAGTATGTTACACAAACTTTTCTTACGATATTTATTTTTAGTTGTAGTGCTGTTTCATTTTACTCTCGCCACCAACACTTTTGGTCTTGAAAAACCAACGGCTACTGAACAATTGCGTCCTTTTCTCAATCAGGTCGTATCAATATTAACTGATGAAAAAATGCATGGCGATGCTAATCGAGAAAAACGTCGTGAATTAGTCATGCAATTAGTACATAAGCATTTTGATTTTTATGAGATGTCCAGGAGAGTATATGGAAAACCCTGGCTGGAATTATCTGTTGGACAAAAAAAGACCTTTGTCGGTTTGTTTACCAGGTTACTTGAACATGCTTACATCGGTAAAATTGAAGATTATTCCCGTCAAACTGTTGAATTTGGTAAGGAACGACAAAAGGGAAATCTGGCTGAGGTTCAAACGGTATTGGTTGATGGAAATGTCTCTTTGCCTGTTTCTTATCTGATGACTTATAAAAATAATAGATGGGTAATTTTTGATGTGGCCGTTGAACGTATCAGTATCGCTAGAAATTATCGGGAACAATTTCGTCAGGTGCTCAAAACTGGTAATTATGAAGATTTGATTAGGCAGTTGGAAAACAAAGTTGAAATTCTTGAAGGAAAATAATATACCGGACCTACTTCTTCTCCTTGTTTAAGGGATGATTATTCTGTTGTTTCAGTGTGTTGAGTGTAGTTTTCCTGTGCTGTTATTTTATCATAGCCTGAATTGTTTTTTTTGTGTATGTTAGAAGAATTTTGAATTTTTCGTCCTTTTTTGCTGAAAGTTTAGGATAAGAGTATAATTGGAAATCAGGTTTCATGAAATTTTAGAACTCGGGACACGATATACTATATCGGACATATCTTGGGTTCCGGAAGAATTACTTTCTAAGGAGACGTTTGTTGAAGCAAGCTTGTTTCTCACTAAAAAAAGTGATAACAGGATTGATCTTAGAGGTGAGCTAACGACTAAAGTTGCTCTCCTTTGCGATTTTTGCCTTGACACATACTTCTTGCCTGTAAATACATCCATGCGTTATATTTTAGACTGTTCTAGTGAAGAAAACCGGCGTGTGCATCAGGTTGAATGTACTGCAGCTGATATCGACATAGTTGTTTTGAAGGAACCTGTTGTTGATGTTGGAAATATTTTGATGGAGCAATTGTATTTATCCCTTCCTCTGAAAAAGCTTTGTGTGAAGGGATGTCAAGGATTGTGTCGAACGTGTGGGGAGAATCTTAATAAATTCAGGTGTAAATGTCCTGGAACTATCAAAGACTCACCATTTGCGGTTCTTGAAACGCTTAAAAAAGATTAATGAAAATAAATTGTAGTTAATTATTTAGATTTGCACTTTTCCTGGTGAAAAGCCAGGACATTTATGGAGGAACAACGTGGCTTTACCAAAAAGGAGACATTCTCATTCTCGTACTCGTAAAAGACGTTCACATGATGCTTTGAAGGCTCCCAATATAGCGGAGTGTTCAGAATGTGGTGAACCGAAATTACCACATCGTCTTTGTGGTGGTTGTGGTACTTATAAAAACAGAAGCGTTATTCGCTTAGAGGACGAACTCGGATAATTAATCGTGCGTATCGCTTTAGATGCTATGGGCGGTGATCGTGGTCCTGAATTACTTGTTCATGGCGCGTTGTCCGCGGTGCGTGAAAATGATGATCTCGAAGTAATATTGTTAGGTTCACGCAATATACTGGAAGATCAACTCGCAGCTGCTGTTACCAGCGGTGATCCGGTCCATCGCCTTCATATAGAACATGCACCGGAGACGGTTTCAATGCATGAGTCTCCAGTGGAGGCAATGAGGAAAAAAAAGAAATCGACCATCATGGTTGGTTTTGATCTTGTCAAGCGAGGTGATGCTGATGCTGTCGTATCTGCTGGTAACTCAGGAGCCACGATGGCTGCAGCAATTCGTAAGCTTGGTCGTTTGAAAGGTGTTTCCAGGCCTGGAATCGCCAGTTTATTCCCAACCTTGAAGCAACCCGTTACTATAATGGATATTGGGGCGAATGTTGATTGTCGTCCTCAGCACTTGTTTCAATTTGCAGTTATGGCTGCAGCGTGTTCACGTCTATTACTCAACGTTGATAAACCACGAATTGGCTTACTCAGTATCGGAGAGGAGACTGGGAAAGGTAATTCTCTGGTCAAAGAAACTCATACACTTCTGGCTGAGAGCAGTTTGAATTTTGTCGGTAATGTTGAAGGCCGCGATGTTTATCAGGGGGATATTGATGTAATTGTTTGTGATGGTTTTGTTGGTAATATCTCTCTAAAAGTCAGTGAAGGGCTTGCTGAGGCTGCTATGCAGATGCTTCGTAATGAAATAATGAAAACCTTCCGGGCAAAGATAGGTTATCTTCTTATTCGTAAAGCATTTAAAAATTTTAGAAAGAGAGTTGATTATGCTGAGTACGGAGGAGCACCACTTCTTGGTATAAACGGTACGGGTATAATCAGTCATGGCAAATCTAATGCAACGGCAATAAAAAACGCTATTGATGTCGCAGCTGGTATGGTTCGTAATAAAGTAAATGATTCAATTCAAAAGTCCTTAGAAGAGTATTCTCTCTGATTCGAATAACTTTCTGTAACAGCTGGGTTTGAGTGCTGTTCCATATAATGGACTGCTGGTTAACTATATTGAGAAAATAAATAAATATGAAACATGCCGCTGTGCTTGGAACTGGCTCTTGTCTGCCTGAACGAGTCCTAACAAATTATGATCTAGAAAAGCTGGTTGAAACATCCGATGAATGGATAACCAGCAGGACCGGTATACAAGGAAGAAGAATTGCCGTTAAAGGCGAAGAAACTTTTAAGCTTGCAAGTGTTGCTGCTCGTCGAGCTCTTGAGTCAGCCAAACTCAAAGCGGAAGAACTTGATCTTATCGTAGTTGCAACCATCACCCCTCATAAGATAATGCCATCGTGTGCTTGTTTTGTTCAGGCTGAAATTGGTGCAACCAATGCTTTTGCTTATGATTTAAATGCAGCATGTTCAGGTTTTCTTTACGGTCTTGACCTTGCAGACAAATATATTTTATCTAAACCAGATATGAAAATTCTGCTTATTGGAGCAGAAAATTTATCTTCACGTGTTAATTGGCAGGATAGAAATACATGCATTCTTTTTGGTGATGGTGCAGGCGCATGCATTTTATCCAGTCGTACCTCTGGTAAGGGGGTAATTGACAGTAATTTATTTTCTGATGGGACATTATGGAAGCTTCTTCATATGGATAGTCCCAAAAGTCTTAATAAAGATTTAGTTCAGGAAGATGCCAAAGGGTGTTTCATTCAAATGTCCGGGCAGGATGTCTTTAAATATGCTGTACGTGCTATGGAGGATGCTGTTTCTGGTTTGCTTGATAGGCATTCAATAAATGTTAATGATATAACAATGCTTATTCCTCATCAGGCTAATGTTAGAATACTAAACAAATTGATGGATCGCCTAGGCTTTAACAAGGAAAAAGTTTTTGTTAACGTAAATAAATATGGTAATACATCTGCTGCCAGTATTCCAATTGCACTTGATGAGGCTAGTCGACAGGGTGTAATTAAGCACGATGACCTGTTACTCTTTTGTTCATTTGGTGGAGGATTCACCTGGGGTGCACTTCTTATGCATTGGTAATCTTATTGAACTGAATATCAAATTTGTGTTTTTTAATAGAATCCAGAGAGCAGTAAAGGTGATTTTGCTGATTCAATCGGACTTTTTTTTTAGGATGAGCCAAGTTGGCTATTTTGTCGAATGAAACAGATCAACGTTGTATGCGAGTTGGATTTGTTTTTATTTTTTGGGATTAAATGTCCTGAGCTGATTAGGAGATAAATGTGGATTACTTATTGTCAGAAGAACAGCAGATGATCAGAGATACTGCTAGGGAAATAACAAATGAAAAGATTATTCCTAAGCGTGCTGAACTGGATGAAAAAAATGAATTTCCAACGTCAATTCTGCAGGATATGGCCAAAGCGGATCTCTTTGGAATATTTATTCCCGAAGAATATGGTGGATTTGGTGGCGGTTGCTTTGATGTGGCCATTACACTTGAAGAATTAGCAAGAGGTTGCGTTGGTGTAGCAACCAGTTATGCTGCAAGTGCCTTAGGAATCTACCCTGTGCTTATTGCTGGTAGCAAGGAATTAAAAGAGAAATATTTGCCTGGAATAGCTGAAGGTACTACATGGGCTGCTTTCGGTTTAACTGAAGCTAACGCAGGTAGCGATGCTTCAGGTATTCAGACCACAGCTGTTCTTGACGGTGACACATGGGTTCTGAATGGGACCAAACAGTGGATAACCAACGGTGGTGAAGCTCAGGTATATACCATTATTGCCTTAACTGATCCTAGTAAAGGGGCACGGGGAGCATCTATTTTTGTTGTTGAGGATGGTGACCCTGGATTTTCTTACGGTAAGAAAGAAGATAAAATGGGAATTCGTTCTTCCGCAACCCGTGAGTTAATTTTAAAGGATTGCCGAATTCCTAAAGACCGGCTTGTTGGTAGGCAGGGAACCGGTTTTATAACTGTAATGAAAACTTTAGATATATCCAGACCAGGTATTGCCTCACTAGGTGTTGGTTTAGGACAGGCAGCGCTTGATGAATCCGTTATTTATGCAAAACAAAGAGTCCAGTTTGGTAAGCCAATTATATCTTTTCAGGCAGTTCAACATATGTTAGCTGATATGGCTATTCAGGTTGAAGCTGCTCGTGCTCTTGTATACAGTGCAGCAAGACATATAGACACCAAACCCAAAAATTTGAGTAAAGCTTCCTCGATGTGTAAAGTATTTGCTACTGATATGTCTATGAAAGTCGCGACAGATGCTGTTCAGGTTCTCGGTGGATATGGTTATATGAAAGAGTATCCTGTTGAAAAATTGATGCGGGACGCGAAAATATTGCAAATCTATGAGGGAACAAATCAAATTCAGCGAAACGTTATTGGCCAGGAATTGAATAAAGAGTACTCGAAACTAGCTTGAGAAATATTATGAATATTTTAGTTTGCATCAAACAAGTTCCAGATGCCAAGGATGTTCGATTAGATCCTGATACCAACACACTTGCACGTGAAGGTGTTGAGTCCATAATGAATCCTTTTGACAGGCATGCTTTAGAAGAGGCTGTTCGGCTAAAAGAAGAGTATGGAGGCGAAGTGACAACTCTTTCAATGGGGCCACCTCAAGCTGAGTCAGTTTTGCGAGAATCTGTCTCATGTGGAGCTGATAATGGTGTTTTGGTTTCTGACAGGGCATTTGCCGGAGCAGATACATGGGCAACATCATATACTTTGGGAAAAGCAGTTGAAACTTTGGGATTATTTGACCTTATCTTATGCGGCAAACAGGCCATTGACGGTGACACTGCTCAGGTAGGTCCGGGCCTTGCTAGCAGGATGAAAATTCCTTATGTAACTTGTGTTCAGAAGATTCGCAGTGTAGGGGATAGCAAAATTTGTGTAGAGAGGATGATGGATGATGGGTACGATGTGGTTCAATTACCAATTCCTGCTCTTTTAACTGTTGTAAAAGATATTAATGAGCCCAGAGTACCTTCTTTGAAAGGTAAAATGAAGGCGAAAAAGATGGCAGTGAAAACATTGAATGCTAAGGAAATCGGAGCTGAAGATACTTTTATAGGTCTTGCTGGATCTCCAACCAGGGTTGTGAAAGTATTTACTCCTGAACCTAGGGGAAATAGAACTGTTTTTACTGGAAATGTAGCAGAACAGGTAGACCAATTGGTTGATCAGTTACAGCCCTATCTATAATCGTTAAATCTAGATTTTGAATTTGTAAAGAGACGGTAATTCTCTTCCTGACTTAATCGGTGTTGTCTAGAATAATACCTTAGGAATAATGCTAATATGCTGATTATTAATAAAGATAAATGTATTGGGTGTGGAATCTGTGAGGATAATTGCCCATTTGGAGCCATTATAGTCGAAAATGGCATTGCTCAAGTTGGTGACGCTTGTTCTCTTTGCGGTAGTTGTGTTGAGGAATGTGAAGTTGAAGCATTACATATTGAGGGTTCAGTAGTTAAGACTGCTATAGACCTTAATGATTGGAATGGTATTTGGGTATTTGCTGAATTCAGACATGGATCAATTGCACCAGTGACGCATGAACTCCTTGGTATAGGAACGAAATTGGCTCAGCAAAGAAGTGTTCCTTTAAGTGCAATTGTGTTAGGCACTGATTGTGGTCAACTTGCAGAGGAGTTGATAGCTTATGGTGCAGATCAAGTTTATATTGCAGATGATGCGGTGTTTTCCGATTATAGGGAAGATGTTTATGGTAATGTCTTAATAAGTCTCATAAAAAAATATAAACCTGAGGTAGTTCTAGCTGGAGCAACTGCCATAGGGCGATCGGTTATTCCTCTCGTGGCTAATATTCTAGGAGCTGGATTAACAGCAGATTGTACCCATCTTGCTGTGCGAGAGGAAGATGGAATGCTTTTACAGACCAGGCCAGCGTTTGGTGGAAACATAATGGCGACTATAGAATGTCCTCATTCCAGGCCCCAGATGGCCACAGTACGTCCAAAAGTAATGCAGCCTAACGAACCTGACTTTGATAGAAAAGGTAAAGTTATTGCTGAAATTCTTTCTGAAGAGCTTCTTCATTCTGAAATTGAGGTACTTGAAAGTATTCGAGAGGAGCAGGAGCAGGTAAACATTCAAGAGATCGATGTTCTTGTCGCTGGTGGTCGCGGCATGGAAAGTGAAAAAGGATTCAAGCTAGTTAAGGAATTGGCCAGTGAGCTTGGAGGAGCGGTTGCCGCATCAAGAGCAGCCGTTGATTCAGGATGGATTTCCTACCCGCATCAAGTAGGTCAAACAGGAAAAACTGTTTGTCCGAAACTTTATTTCGCCTGCGGCATTTCTGGAGCTGTGCAACACGCGGTAGGTATGCAATCTGCTGAAACTATAGTTGCTATCAATAGAGATGCTAATGCCTCTATTTTTGATATAGCCACATATGGATTGGTTGGTGACCTGTTTGAAATAGTACCACTTTTAACTCAGAAAATTCGTGAGAAAAGGGGACAATAATGTTTGAAACAAAAATTGCATTAGTAACAGGCGGTAGTAGAGGAATAGGACGTTCAGTCTGTCTTCGCTTGGCGTCTGAAGGTGCTATTGTTGGTATCAATTATGTTAGTAATTCTAATGCCGCAGAAGAAACGCTCTCCTTAATCTCTGAAGGTGGTGGAAAAGGATTTATAACGAAATTTAATGTTTCTGATTCCAATGAAGTACAGGATGCTGTAAAAGAGATAACAACCTCCTACGGCACTATCGATATCTTGGTGAATAACGCAGGGGTAACACGTGATTCTCTAATGGTTCGGATGAAAGATGAGGATTGGGATACTGTACTTGATACAAACTTAAAGGGCTGTTTTATCTGTACAAAAGCCGTACTCCGGGGAATGATGAAAAAGCGAGAGGGTCGAATAATCAATATCGCTTCTGTAATCGGTCTTCTCGGGAATGCTGGGCAGGTTAACTATGCAGCAGCAAAGGCTGGTATGGTGGGTATGACAAAGTCTATGGCTAGAGAGTTCGCAGCACGCAATATTACTGTTAACTGTGTCGCTCCTGGATATATTGTAACAGATATGACCAGTGAATTGTCCGATGATATCAAAGAAGCAATTAAATCCCAAATACCTTTGGGAGTTTTAGGTAAACCAGAAGATGTTGCTGCAGCGGTGTCATATTTAGCATCGCCTGACAGTGTTTATGTGACAGGCCAGGTTCTACATGTCAATGGTGGCATGTATATGGGAAATTAAATGTTTTGCTCAACAGGTCTGTGCCTTTCAATTATAAATTTATAATCAATTTTACTCAGGAGAAAAGAAAATGGCAGTTGAAGAAAAGATGATCGATATTATCGTGGACCAACTCAGCGTTGATAAGGACAAAGTGGTCCCCGGAGCATCGTTTGTTGACGATCTTGGTGCCGATTCACTTGATTTGGTTGAGCTGATCATGGCTATGGAAGAAGAGTTTGATGTAGAGATTCCTGATGAGGAAGCTGAAAAAATTGCGACTGTTCAGAAAGCTATTGATTACGTAAATAATATCAAAGGATAAATAGGACGCGTCATCGTGAAAAGAAGGGTAGTTGTTACAGGTGTTGGTTTAGTCACCCCCTTGGGCACCGGGACTGAAAAAACCTGGGAAGGACTTATAAACGGTAAAAGTGGTGTAGGCCGCATAACAAGGTTTGATGCATCCGATCAGGCTTCCCAAATAGCCGCAGAGGTAAATGATTTTGACACTGACACCTACTTTGACCGAAAACAGGCAAAAAATTTAGATTTGTTTGTTCAATATGGTGTAGCAGCTGCCGAAATGGCAGTGCGAGATTCTGGTTTGATCGTTACTGAAGATGAAGCTGAGCAAATTGGTGTCATCACCGGGTGTGGCATGGGTGGTTTGCCTACTATTGAGCAATACCATAGTGTCTATCAGAAGAAAGGTCCCAGGCGTATTACTCCTTTTTTTATACCAAGAGTTATTCCCAATATGGTTTCAGGCCACATCTCAATGCGTTTTGGCGCTAAGGGTGTTAATCTCGCTCTTTCAACAGCATGCGCTGCAGGAACTCATGCTGTTGGAGAAGCATTTAGGCATATTGCTTATGGAGATTGTGATGTTGTCATAACAGGTGGTGCAGAATCAGTAGTATGCCCACTAGCTGTTGGTGGTTTTTCTTCCATGAAAGCATTATCTACTAGGAATGATGATCCGGAAGCCGCTTCCAGACCTTTTGATCTTGATCGGGATGGTTTTATTATTTCTGAAGGATCTGGAATGTTGATTTTGGAAGATCTTGAAAGAGCTAGGAAAAGAGGAGCAACCATTTATGCAGAAATAGTTGGGTATGGTCAAAGTAGTGATGCCCATCATATAGCTGCACCGCCTGAAGACGGAAATGGAGCAGCCAGATGCATGGCTATGGCATTACGGACAGCAGGTATGAATCCTGAAGATATTGATTATATTAATGCTCATGGCACTTCAACTTCCCTTAACGATAGATGTGAGACTCGAGCGATCAAAACAGTTTTTAAAGACCATGCTCATCACCTTTCCATATCTTCTACCAAATCCATGACTGGTCACATGCTTGGAGGTGCTGGCGGGATAGAAGCGGCTTTTTCAGCTTTAACCATAGCGCGAAATGTTATTCCACCCACAATTAATCTGCATAACCCTGATCCTGATTGTGACTTAGACTATGTTCCTAATGTTGCTAGGGAAAAGGTGGTAGATTCAGTTATGTCGAACTCCTTTGGTTTTGGTGGTACAAATGGTGTTGTTATTTTAAAGCGTTTTGAATAATAATTTAGTTTTCCTCTGTTAAGGAGAGTAATGTTGAAGGTTGCTATAGGTTGTGACCATGGCGGATATGAGCTTAAAAATCTGCTTGTTAATTTTTTCCAAAACTCTGATGTTGAAATTGTAGACATGGGTTGTCGATTAGATGAATCCGTAGATTATCCTGTTTTTGCTGATGTTGTTTGCAAGAAGGTTCAATCAGGTGATTGTCATTTAGGAATTCTCGTTTGTGGCACAGGTATAGGCATGTCAATAGCGGCGAATCGTCATCGAGATATAAGGGCAGCGCTTTGTCATGAGGCATTTACAGCTCGTATGAGTCGAGAACATAATAATGCCAATGTGTTATGTTTGGGTGGCAGGGTTATCGGACCTGAAATTGCTTTGGATATTGCTAAAACGTGGGTTGAGACTAAATTTACTGGTGGAAGACATCAGCGTCGGTTAGATATGTTTAGCTGATTATATAAAAAATCAGGCCATGAGAGTTGAGGCTTATTAACAGCTACACCTATAGCCGGCATTTCCTTTTTTTTTGAATGAGGATTGCCGGTTTTTTATTTGATTTTTTTTTGCTGGTTATATTGAGAGTCAATTGGTAATGGTAACAGGCTTTGCTATAGTTATTATTACCAGGTAAAAAGTTATAATATAACAGGTCGGCTTTACAAATGGTCTGTAGTGTTATCAGCAAAGCTTCAAGTGCAATACTATTTCTGAGGGATAGGGATATGGTTCAAGACTGTACGCTGTTTCTCTTTTATTTTTAACTATATGATAAAGGGTTATAACAAATGGCAATTTTGGAAAATACTGATCCTGCTATTCATCGTCTTATTCAATATGAAAGAAAACGTCAAACTAATCAGCTTGAACTAATAGCTTCTGAGAATATTGCATCATCCGCAGTGCTTGAAGCACAGGGCTCAATTTTCACAAATAAATACGCAGAAGGATATCCTAACCGTAGATATTATGGAGGTTGTGATTACGCCGATGAGGTGGAAACCCTTGCGATCAATAGAGCAAAGGAACTTTTTAATGCAGAATATGCAAATGTTCAGCCTCACTCCGGTAGTCAGGCTAATATGGCTGTTTATTTTGCCACTTTAAAACCCGGTGATAAGGTTTTAGGAATGGATCTTGCGCATGGGGGGCACTTGACTCATGGTGCTTCTGTTAATTTTTCAGGACAACTTTTTAATTTTATTTCTTATGGTGTAGATCGCGAAACAGAGCGCATCAACATGGAGGAAGTTGAACGTATTGCTTTTGAAAATAGACCAAGAATGATCGTTGCTGGAGCAAGTGCCTATCCTAGGGTTATTGATTTTGAGGCTTTTAGGCGCATTGCAGATTCAATCGGAGCATATTTAATGGTTGATATGGCACATATTGCTGGTTTGATCGCAGCAGGACAGCATCCATCACCAGTTGGTTATGCTGATTTTGTTACATCAACTACCCATAAAACATTGCGTGGACCTCGTGGCGGTCTTATTTTAGCAAAAGAAAAATTCAGTAAAAGTCTAGATAGTAATATATTTCCAGGAATTCAGGGTGGACCGTTGGTCCATGTAATTGCTGCAAAAGCGGTAGGGTTTTATGAAGCCCTTCAGCCTGAATTTGAAGAATATCAGCAACAGGTAGTAACAAATGCAAGTGTTCTTGCCGGGAGATTAATGGAACATGGTTTTCGGATTGTATCGGGTGGGACAGACAACCACCTGTTACTGGTTGATTTAAACAACAAGGATATTACCGGAAAAGAAGCAGAAGAATTCCTTGGAAAAGCTGGGATTACAGTGAATAAAAACGCCATACCTTTTGATACTCAATCCCGTTTTATAACTGGTGGGATTAGAATAGGAACTCCTTCTGTGACAACCAGAGGTATGAAAGATAAGGAAATGGTACAGGTTGCCGATTGGATTAATTCTGTTCTCACCGACCGAGATGCTGATAAAGCTAAGAAGGTGAGACAAGAGGTTTTGGAGCTTTGCAAAAGGCTTCCTCTTTATTCATAATATTGATATAATTTAAGATTAAATTCCGAACTTATCGATAATTTTCTTAGTTGATCACAACTCTTAGAGCTTAGAAAAATATAAAAGCTTATTTTTTCAGACAATTATAATTTGGCAAGACATTATTAAGGAGGATTTATGAAATGTCCTTACTGTGGGTTTCTTGATAACAGAGTGGTTGACTCCCGTCTCAATAAAGATAAAACCATTACAAGACGTCGCCGCGCTTGTTCTTCTTGCGAGCAAAGATTTACCACTTATGAGCGGATTGAGGTAATGTTGCCGATGTTGGTGAAAAAAGATGGTCGTAGAGAACCATGGGATCGAGGCAAAATGGTTATGGGGTTAGAAAAAGCATGTGAAAAAAGGCATGTGAGTATGGCCGATATCGATCGTTTTGTTGATGCAATTGAAGGAAAATTGCAGGATGTAGGAGGCAAGGAGATAAATACCTCGCGGATAGGAAAATGGGTAATGGAGGCACTTCCTCAGTTGGATGAGGTTGCTTATGTTCGTTTTGCCTCAGTGTACAGGCAATTTAAAGATGTCAATGAGTTTATGGATGAACTAAAGCATTTTCTCGGTGATATTAGTAGTTTGAAATAAAAAAAAAGAAATTCAGTTACTATTTTTCGACATGTGAATCATGTATCAGTCTCATGAACATTATATGCAAATTGCCTTAAATGAGGCAGCCAAAGGACAAGGGAAAACTTCGCCAAACCCTTGCGTTGGTGCTGTAATTGTTAATAATGATAAAATCGTTGGTTTAGGTTACCATAAAAAATGTGGAACTCCACATGCTGAAATCAATGCTATTCGTAATGCTGGATCATTTACTCGAAAAGCAACTCTTTATGTAACATTAGAGCCTTGTAATCATACTGGTAAGACTCCTCCTTGTAGTCAAGCTATATTAAAAGCTGGAATTAAAAAGGTTGTTGTCGGCACAAAAGATCCGAATCCTGGAGTTCAAGGAGGTGGTAATACTTTCCTGATGGAAAAAGGTTTGGATGTCACTGTTGGCATACTTGAAAAACAATGCCGCACACTTATCCGACCCTTTGTAAAGCATTCAATTAATGGATTACCGTGGGTAACAATGAAAGCCGGAATGAGTTTGGACGGAAAGATTTGTTATAAGTCAGGGAGTGGTGGGAAAATAACAGGTGATGTTTCTCGTCGACTCGTCCATAAAATGCGCAACCAATATGATGCTATTTTAATAGGAGTTCAAACCGCACTTATTGATAATCCTTCCCTTACAACAAGATTTATTGACAATGGACGTGATCCAATTCGCGTAATTGTCGATACAAACTTGCGTATCCCTTGTGATGCTAAACTATTTCACCAGCATTCATCTGCGCCAACTTGGATTTTTTGTAGTCAACTTGTTGATGAAAAGAAAGTTTTGAAACTTGAAAAACAAGGTGCTGTAATCAAAAAAATTGCTTGTGACCCAGGTGGCCAACTTGATCTTTATCAGTTACTTTTATCACTTGGAAAGAATAACGTGCTGAGCGTGCTTGTTGAGGGAGGCGCGGCCATTCATGGTAGTATGTTAAAACAGAAGTTCGTGGATGAAGTATACTTGTTCATCGCACCTTTTTTTATCGGGTCAAAGGGAACCTCGGTGCTCTCAAATTATTTCGTCGAACAAAAGGGACAATCTGTTAATTTATTGGACAGAGAGATAATTGATGCAGGCGATGATTTTTTGGTAAGGGGCTTAGTTAATTATTATGGCGAAGATATAAAATCTGGTTGATTCGGTAGTTATCTGGTCTGATATTTTTAGGTATATTATTATAAGACTAAGGTTTTATAAAGGGTTTGATTGTTTTCCAGGCGTGAATAAGCTCATTTTTATTGTTAAATGTTATTGAAAGTGATACTTGATCATCCTCAAATGATTTGCTGTGGAACAATTGTACGTTAGTTGGGACTTTTAGTGTTTTAGAAAATCTGTGGAATTCGGCTTCAGCTTCTGTCTTTTTTGGGTAACATTGTGCATTGAGCCATTGAAAAAGTGTATTTGTTAACTGTGGAAGATTCTTTTTCTCCGTGGTGTCAGGTAATTTCTCCCAGTCTCTGATAATCTCACATAGTGGCTCATTATTCCTCCTCTGTAGTTCATATAACATCTCTGTTAGTTTCAGTTGTTTTGACCCTCCGAGTTTTAATTTGTCGATTAAGGTACCAATTTGAATTTGATCAAATGGTGATAATTTATACAAATATCTGATAATTCGCGGATGAAGTATTCCTTCATGTAGATGATTGATTATGCTTTTATCAAGACTCAAAATTTTTAATAGGTTTTGAATGAAATGAGCTTGAGGTTTGTAACCAAAATGTTTTAAAAATTGAAGAATATCTTCATCTTGAAATACTTGTGAGGCCTTCTTTAGAAATATTGCCTGCTCTACTATGCTTAGCTGACTACCTGTGAGAGCATGAATCAGAAGGTAATGATATAATGTTGCAGGATCGATGTTCTTAGGCAGTATCAAGCCGGTAATTGATTCTGGAGGGTTATTGCTTAAGCAGGCAAGGATTCGTTTTTTTCCGGAAATAATAATATATTTTTTATCATTTGATTTTTGTAAAAGCGGAGGGTGAATAACACCAAATTTTCTTATGCTTTCGATTAACTCATTTGATGGGCAATTATTTTGGGGACAAATTGAGAAGGTGTTGTTGGATGTATCTATTTTTGAAATAGCTAGCTGTTGATATGATGCGGACATATGTTTTTCCTGGTAAAGATGTATATTGATTCAAGTGGGAGTGGAGAAGGTCGAAAATTGTTTTGAGCAGGTGGGCGATGGGCAGGTATTTTGTGGAGAGAAAATTAATGATTTCGTTTTAAGTAAATCTGTATTATTTTATATATAGATTTTAAAAAAACTTATTTCAGTCAATCTTAATATAAGAAAACAGTTTTTTGTTTAATTACAAATACTCATACCGAATGTCCTTCATCATTCAATAAACATTCGGTATGAGTTAGACGCTCAAGTATCAGGCACCGTTAATTTTATTTCTGAGAATTCCTGATGGTTTAAAAGTTACAACACGACGAGCATCAAGGGTTAACTCGTCTCCTGTTTGTGGATTTCTGCCTCTGCGTGATTTTTTATCTTTCACGTTAAATTTACCAAAACCACTTAAGAGAAGATCCTTTCCATTAATCAAGGAGGTTTTGGAAAGCGAAAGAAAGGCTTCAACAGATTGAGTTGCCTGAGCTTTTGTCAGATTTGGATGTGTTTTATACACCTGCTGGACAAGATCAGCTTTTGTCAGGGTCATGAGCTGTGAACCTCCATTTTTGTAATAGGCCTTGTGGGGCCAATTTTTAGTTTTTCTATTATTATCATAGTTTTTCAGTATAACTTGTCAACCTTTATCCGAAAATATTCGGTCTTTATGTTGCAATAATCGTTTGTTCTTAAGTTTGGTAATGGTTTGGCTTGAAATCTATCCAACCTACCTATTTTAATTACAAAATATGATTAAAAGCATTTGTTCCTGCATATTTTGATGCAATACCTAATCCTTCTTCAATGCGAAGCAATTGATTATATTTAGCCACCCGGTCACTGCGAGAAGGAGCACCAGTTTTGATTTGGCCAGTATTTAATGCAACGCTGAGATCAGCAATAGTTACATCTTCAGTTTCACCGGATCTGTGAGAGATTACAGATGTGTATGCTGATCTATGCGCAAGTTCAACAGCATCGATTGTTTCCGTGACTGAGCCTATTTGGTTAAGTTTTATGAGTATGGAATTGCATACATTTTTCTCAATTCCTTTAGCAAGGATTTTTGTGTTGGTAACAAATAGATCATCTCCAACAAGTTGAATGGAATCACCTAGTCTCTGGGTTAGTTTTTTCCAGCCTTTCCAGTCAGATTCATCTAAGCCATCTTCAATAGAAATCAGAGGATATTGTTTGACCCAGTCGCAATAGAACTCAATTAAATCATCAGCAGATTTTTCGGATTTTTTTTCAGCATGAAGAATATATTTTTTATCTTTAGCAGAATAAAACTCACTTGCTGCAGCATCAAGACCAATAAAGATATCTTTTCCAGGTTTGAAACCAGCCAGAGTGATGCCTTCCAGGATTGATTCCATTGCTTCTTCGTTGGATCTCAGGTTTGGTGCAAAGCCCCCCTCATCTCCGACCGAAGTTTGCAATCCTTTTTTTCTCAAGACATTTTTCAGTGAATGGAATGTTTCGGTTCCCATGCGTAACGCTTCTGAAAATGAAGTAGCACCTACTGGAAGGATCATAAATTCCTGTATATCGACATTGTTGTCAGCATGTGCGCCACCGTTAAGGATATTCATCATCGGGACAGGCAAAGTCTTAGCATTAACGCCACCGATATAATTATAGAGTGGTAGTTCTCGCTCCAAAGCTGTGGCTTTTGCAACAGCCATAGATACACCCAGGATTGAATTGGCTCCAAGTTTTTTTTTGTTTTCGGTATTGTCAAGTGCTATCATAGTCATGTCTATAAACACTTGTTGAGAGGATTCAAAACCCAGGAGTTTTGGGGTGATGAGTTCATTGATATTGTTTACAGCGTGTTGAACACCTTTTCCAAAATACCTCTTTTTTTTGGTATCCCTTAATTCTAAGGCTTCGCGTTTCCCTGTAGATGCACCTGAGGGTACAGCCGCTCTACCTATTGCACCTGTTTCAAGAAATACATCCACTTCAACAGTTGGATTTCCTCTTGAATCAAGAATCTCTCTTGCTAAAATATCTACTATTTCACTCATATTTAACTCCTTTAAAAAAAAGAGGGATGTTCTAAATCTAAATTACGTTTTTACTTAGACATTTCCAGCCATTTGGAATATTGGCAGATACATAGCAACAACCAATCCACCAATCAGTCCACCAAGAAAAACCATCATAAAAGGCTCAATCATAGCTGTGAGATTTTCTACTGCCTGATCAACTTCTTCATCATAAAAGTCAGCAATTTTCTCAAGCATAGTATCCAGCGCGCCAACTGATTCACCAACACTAATCATTTGTACAACCATATTGGGAAATACCCCTGATTCTTCGAGTGGTTCGGATATTGGACGGCCTTCAGCAATAGAATCAGAAACACGAAAGACTGCTCTTTCAATTATTTTATTGCCAGCAGTCTTTGCAACAACATGAAGGGCATCAAGAATAGGAACTCCACTTTGAAGCATGGTGCTTAGGGTCCTGGTAAATTTAGCTACTGACACTTTACGAATCAATGGACCAGCAACAGGTGCATTAAGAGCAAAGTTGTCAAATTTAATGCGGCCTTTTTCAGTGTTAATTATTTTTTTAAAAACAAATGCAAAAGCAACACTTAATGTAATAATAGAAAAAATATTTGATTTAACCATATCGCTGGCATCAACAACTATTTGTGTTGGTACTGGGAGTGCTGCATCCATTGAAGCAAACATTTTAACAAAAACTGGGATAACAAAGACGAGTATGACAACTAGTATTAAGATGGATATCCCCAAACAAATAACCGGATAGGTCATTGCCCCTTTTATTTTTTGTTGCAGAGCCATTGATTTTTCTTTGAAAGCAGCAAGTCGGTTAAGAATTGTGTCAAGAATTCCTCCTAATTCCCCTGCTTCAATCATGTTTGAGTAAAGATTGTCAAAGGCTTTAGGGTGTTTTCTCATGGAATCGGCAAGGGTAGTGCCAGACTCGACGTCATTTTGAATCTCAGAGAGTATTCGTTTGAAAGTAGTATTTGCCTGTTGTTTGCATAAAATTTGAAGACATTGTACTAAAGGGAGCCCGGCATCAATCATTGTTGAAAGTTGGCGGGTAAAAATGACTATGTCTTTGCCTGTTATTGGTGGTTGAAAAAATGCGATGTTTTCAAAGAGCTCTTTGGGTTTTTCTTTTATAACGGGGTTTTCAATGCGTAAACGTTTGACCTGGGCAGTTGCAGCTCCCATATCAATTGCTTCAACTTCTCCTTTTCGTTTTTCGCCGTATGTATTTTTTCCTTTCCATACATAAATTGGCATCAGTTTTCTCCAATTATTTTTTTAAACAGCATGTTGAGCTCAATGGACAATTTTGTCTAGCCTAACTCTGCTGATGTTAGTTTGTGATACTTTTTACTGGATGTCTGAAATAAGTTTAATCTGTGGTTATATTGGCTGTGAACTGGATAGAGAACGTGGCGCAGAGAGATTTTGAGATATTTTATTGACAGTTTGAATAAATCTCTATATAAATCTCTTCCTTATTTTAATAACAGTTTCAATATAATTGTTTATATTGTAGAGAAGTTCTTCTCGCGATTCAAGTAAAATATGATATTTTTTCAGGAGGTTGGCATAATGCAAGCCAGTGAAGCAGTAAAATATAGTCAAAGATCTTTTCAACCTGCTATTGACAAATGTGAAGGTTGTGACCGTATTGTAGAGGAAGAAGGCTCAAGTTTTTGCAAAACCTATGCAAATCCTGGAGCTAAATGGAGAATTGGGATATGCAATTTTGCTACACATTCCAAACCAGAAATTAACATAGTAAAAGTGCGTGTTAATCCTCTAAAAGCATCCAAAAGAGCAAGTGGAAGAAAATAATATTTAGAAGCTTTCTGCTTTGTAGTATCGGGCAGAAAGCTTCTAGTATTTAGCATCAATATGTTTCTGTAGCTGGAAACATTAAAATGACACCTGTTTTTAGTTTTTATTATTTCCTGCCAACACCAGTATATTTAAAGCCCATTTTCTTCATGGTATCTAGGTCATATACATTTCTTAAATCAATAAATACCGGTTTATTCATAGAGCGGAATATTTTTTCCAGATCTAATGCACGGTATTGGTTCCACTCCGTAAGGAGAACCACCGCATCAGCGTTTTCACATGCTTCATAAGCATTGTTTACATACACTATTTCTTGTGGAAGACATGATTTAGCCTCTTCCATGCCCTTAGGGTCATGAGCTTTGATGGTAGCGCCTTTTTCAATGAGTGCTGGAAGTATTGTTACAGATGGCGCATCACGCATATCGTCGGTTTCAGGTTTAAAGGTCAGGCCAAGTACCGCAATTGTTTTTCCTGATTCCGAACCACCGAGCATATCACGTATTTTTTTCACCATTCTGGCCTTTTGGGCGGCATTTACTTCAACAGCCGCCTCTACAATACGTAGGCTCTCACCGTATTCCTGAGTTATTCTCATCAATGCCAGGGTGTCTTTGGGGAAGCAAGAGCCCCCATAACCTGGTCCTGGATGAAGAAATTTTGAACCTATTCTGCCATCCATTCCTATTCCTTTGGCAAGAGCATTGATATCTGCTCCAACAGCTTCACATACAGCAGCAATCTCATTTATATAACTGATTTTAACAGCTAAAAAAGCATTGGCAGCATATTTGGTGAGTTCTGCCGTCTCAATGGAAGTGCTAATTAGTGGAGTGTCAAGCAGGTAGAGTGGCTGGTATAGATCTTTAAGGGTTTTTTCTGCTCGTTCACTGTCCACGCCAATCACAACTCTGTCAGGGCGCATGAAATCGCTTATTGCAGCTCCTTCTCTTAAGAATTCTGGATTAGAGGCAATGTCGAAGTCTGCATCTGGATTTTGTTCTGTAATAATTCTAGAAACTTGTCTGGCAGTACCAACAGGAACCGTGCTTTTGTCGACAATAACAGTATATCCTTTTAAAAACGGAGCGATTTCTTTGGCAGCATCAAAGATGTAGGAAAGGTTCGCATACCCATCTCCACGCCTACTTGTTGGAGTGCCGACGGCCATAAAAATAGCGTCGGCATCAGGCACTGATTTTTTAATATCGGTTGTGAAATGCAAATGGCCGGCGTCAACATTTTTTTTAACCAGTGATTCAAGGCCTGGTTCGTATATTGGGATTTCTCCTTTATTAAGTTTATTGATTTTATCCTCAATCTTATCAACGCAGGTAACGTGGTGACCAAACTCTGCGAGGCAGGTTCCGGTTACAAGGCCAACATAGCCAGTTCCAATCATGGTTATTTTCATGTTAACTCCATTAAATATTTATTTTAAAACCCATATTTTATGATTTCTCTTTCAAGGAGATATTAATCAGTTTGAAGGGTAAACTGTTTTCAGTCTAACGAGTGGTACTTAAATGTTTTTTTTATTTTTTATATTGAAGGTTGGTCTATTACTGTCTGGGAATTTGTAGGTGAATATACAATTAATAATCATAACATGTTGCCTTTGGGGTAAGTTTGTTTGCTGATCGCTACAGGCAAACGAAAGGTAACAATATTTGATTATTGTAACAGTTGAGAATTATAATATGTAAAAAAAGTAGCTCTAATAAATGATAATGTTAAAATTATTTTAATTTCGAGTTCCAAAAAGTGCAGTGCCAAGTCTTACCAGGGTAGCCCCTTCTTCTATTGCAATTTTAAAATCACCAGACATTCCCATTGATAATTCTATGTTATCAGGGTCTGCAAATAGATCATGATCTGCTAATTTTAAAGCAAGTTCTCGTAAGTTTCTGAAGTGAATTCTTGAATCTTCAGGTTGTGGTGTGTTTGGTGGAATAGTCATCAATCCGCAAACTTTTAAGTTGCTCAGTTCTTGAATCTGTTTAAGGAGTTGATAGCTTGTCTCTTCAAGAATTCCAGCTTTCTGTTTTTCTCTGCCAATATTTACCTGAACGAGTATGTTGAGGGTTTTATCTTGTTGTGAGGCAAATTTATTTAATGATCTGGCAATTTTTATGCGATCAACTGTCTCAATCATATCAAAAAGGTTAACTGCCAATTTAGCCTTATTGCTTTGCAAGTGGCCAATGAAGTGCCAGTGCACTTTATTCTGGGAATTTAGCTGAGTTATTTTTTCGTTTGCTTCCTGAAGATAATTCTCTCCAAATAATAGCTGACCACATTTATGCGCTTTGATAATACTGTCTATTGGTTTTCGTTTGGAGACAGCGAGCAGTTTAATTGAACCAGGATCGCGGTCACATTTGCTGGCAGCTTCCGTGATTTGTTGTTGTATTAATTGAAGGTTTTGGTGAATCATTTATAAGTGTTTTGTTGCAAACGAAAAAGTCTTTTTGCGTTTTTTGTTGTTTCCTTAGCAAGATTATCTAAAGATATGTTGAGAAGTTCTGCAACCTTTAAAGCCGTATAGAGGAGATATTGTGGTCGATTTGTTTTTCCTCTATAGGGTGCTGGAGTCAAAAAGGGACCGTCTGTTTCCAGTAAAAGTCTTTCAATGGGAATATTCTTGGCCACTTTTTGGAGACTTTTGGCGTTTTTAAATGTGATAACCCCTGGAATTGATATGTGAAGTCCCAGGTCAAGAACTTGGTGCGCCAAGTTTGTATCACCTGAAAAACAATGCATAACTCCTCCAGCTGTCAATGGGGTATGTTGGCGCAAGATTTTCAAGGTGTCTTCATGGGCTTCACGGTCATGGATAATAACAGGAAGATCGAGTTCTTTTGCCAAGCTAAGTTGAAAAGAGAAATGCTTCATCTGTACATCACGGGGAGAATAATTCTTGACATAATCAAGACCAATCTCTCCATATCCAACAACTTTATTTTTTTTGTTCTCAGCCAGTTCTATTAACTTTTTGTACACGTTTTTGTCTGCTTTCTGAGCATCATGGGGGTGGACACCGACTGTTGCTGAAATGTTTTGGAAATGATTAGCGATATCTACTGCTTTTAGGGAGCTTTCGTAATCTATCCCAATGGTAATGATATGCTCGATATTATAGCTTTTTGCTGATTCTATAATGTTAGCCAGGTCCTTCTCATAGACATCCATGTCAAGATGACAATGGGTATCAATCAGGGTCGTTTCTGGAAGAAGCTTCGGTAGTTCGATATTATTTTTTTTCATAAAAATCCTCGATAGTCGTCATAACAAAATCATTGCCTCTTCGCAACTTACATTATTCTGCCTAATTGGATAATGTAGCCTGTCTATGATTATGGTTGTGATTATGAGCAATAATTATTCAAGGTAACATCATGAATTGATGATCGTCTATTTTGTTTTTCTTTTATTTAATAGTATTTGATACAGATAAGGAAGATAATGAGAGGCTCATAATCGTTTGGAGGTGTTGAATGATTGTTGACAATAATAAGGTATTTTCTTAAAACTGTTTACTAGTCTGATTCATATAAAAAAATAACAGTTCTTAATTACAGGAGTTTTGTATCAATGTCTGTTTTTGATGCAATCAAGAATCGAAGAAGTATTCGAGAATTTACTTCCCAGCCTATTCCACAGGAATTACTTCACCAAATAATTACTGCTGGAACATGGGCGCCTTCTGGTTTGAATAATCAACCTTGGCGATTTGTACTTCTCTCTGAACGTACAATAAAAGAAGGGATGGCCAGCCTGACTCATTATTCACATATTGTTCTTCAAGCACCATATCTTATTGTAGTTTATCTTGATACCAGAGAAATGTATGATCCAGTTAAAGATCATCAATCTGCAGGTGCTTGTATTCAAAATATGTTATTAATGGCTCATTCGCTTGGCCTGGGGGCTGTATGGCTTGGTCAGATATTAAAAAACAAGGATAAGGTTAATGCTCTGTTGGGTGTTGAAAATGTGTTTGATCTAATGGCTGTACTGGCCATTGGTCATCCTCAACATAAAACTCAGCAGTCGCACCGTAAAAAACTTACAGAATTTATTATTAAAGAAATTGGAGGATTTTAATGATGGAAGGCAAACGTAGGAATATGTCTGTTGCTTTAATGGGATTATTAACAGCTCTTTTTTTAATCACCGGTTGTGCCAGTAATTCCATTTTACCCAGTATGCATGCTACTGCCTCAGATGAAAGTGCTCTGCCTCCAATATCAAGTTTTGCTGATGAATTACAAGATATTGAGATTCCTGTTGATCTGGAATGGATACGTGAGCATTCCATGGCGATTAAAACAGAGTCCTTTCGTGGGGGAATCTGGGTTTATAGTGGTAGGGTGGATGCAATTTCTTTGAAGGATTTCATGATCAGTGCCATGAAAAATAATAAGTGGAAACTGGTCGGAGAGGTAACATCTGAAGAGATTTTGCTTGCCTTTATCAAACCAAATAAAAATTGTATGATGGTGATTTCTGACTCTTTTACTGGGAAATCTGAACTCACTTTGTATGTTACCATCGACGAAACGGCAGCTGCGAGTCTGAATCCTTTTGGTGAAACAATGTGACAATATTTTTTTTCCATTATTGGTAAAGAATAGAGACTGTAAATACACAAAAGAGCAACTTTCACATTTTTGTAAAACAATTGTGGCTCTCATTTATACTACATATTCAAATAACTAAATTTTTAAATACAGATATGGGAACATCTCATACCTTCCATGGTTTATCCGGAAAGAGAATATTATTAGGTGTTACCGGCAGTATTGCTGCGTATAAAGCACCAGCTTGGGTTCGTTTCCTCATTGAAGACGAGGCACTTGTTACAGTGGTGATGACCGATTCTGCAAAGCGATTTGTCACGCCACTGACATTTTCTGCCCTTACAGGTAATACTGTATACTCAGATATGTTTGATGATGAATCTTCGCGGGTAATGTCTCATATTAACCTGGCAAGAGAGGCAGACGTTATTCTTGTTGCCCCTGCGACTGCAGATACCATTGCCAGACTTGCATCAGGGATGGCAAATGATCTACTTAGTACCGCTGTCTTGGCTGCTGATTGTCCTGTACTGGTTTGTCCAGCAATGAATTCCAAGATGTTTACCCATAGGGCTACTCAGGACAATATTAGACGTTTACAGTCACTGGGATATCATATGGTTGCACCAGAATCTGGGTCTCTTGCCTGTGGTGAGGAGGGACCCGGTCGTCTTGTTGAATGGGATGTTGCTAAAGAAAAATTGCTCAAGGTTCTTAGCCGTCAGGATTTGTCTGGTCAGAAAGTTCTTGTTACCGCAGGTCCTACCAGGGAACCTTTAGATCCTGCTCGTTACATCAGTAATCGATCAAGCGGAAAAATGGGATACGCTCTTGCCAGAGTTGCCAGCAGGAGAGGAGCTGATGTGACATTAATAACTGGTCCAGTGTCTCTTTCGCCGCCACCCGGTATAGACGTTATTACAGTAAGTTCAGCTGCAGAAATGTATGACGCTGTTATGGAGATCAAAAATGATTTTTCTATTATTGTGAAAGCTGCTGCTGTTGCTGATTTTCGTCCAGTTTCCTGTAGAGAGCAGAAGATAAAGAAGTCAGGTGGAATTGAACCACTACAATTACTTGCCAATACAGATATTCTTCTTGAACTTGGTGAAAATAAGCCATCGGACCAATTTATTGTAGGCTTTGCCGCTGAAAGCTGTAATCATCTTGAAGAAGGTTTCAGGAAACTTCAGGCTAAGAATGTTGACTTGATGGTGGTTAATGACATTCTTGGAAAGAATACAGGGTTTGATGTGGATACTAATCAGGTGACGCTCATCGACAGGAATGAAAATGTATCAATCCCACTCCTGTCAAAAGAGCAGACCGCTGATAAAATATATGACAGGGTTATCCAGTTAAATACTAATTTATGAATATTTTTTCTGAATTAACTTCCTGTTTGTCATAGATAATTTCATCATATTTAGTTTGAATATGGTTGAGAGTTTGGTTTTGTTGTTTATGGAGTCTTATGTTTTCTTAGTGCATGGGATCACCATGAATCTATGGTAGTGGCTAGTTACCTTCTTCCCCTCGAAATGCCAATTCATAAATAGCGATTATTTCTTCGCGGGAAGGTTGTCTGGGATTGTTTTCAACTGGCCTAGCAACTGTTAACGCAATGTCAGCCATTTCTGGTATTTTGTCTTCAGTGATTCCGAGTTCAGCTAGATTGTCAGGGATTCCAATGTCCTGATTAAGCTCATAAAGACCGGCAACAGCAAGATTTGCAGCGTCTCGAAGGTTCATGTCTTTGGTCTCAAATCCCAGCAGTTCTGCAAGGATAGCATGTTTCTGTATGTTTCCTATTATATTGTACTCTGTCACATAGGGAAGTAGTACCGCATTGGCAAGGCCATGAGGAATGTCAAACATTCCGCCTAATGGGTAGGCCATTGCATGTACAAGTCCAACACCTGACATTGCTAGTCCTTTTCCGCCAAGCAAGCTTGCAAGCAACATGTTGGAGCGTGCTTCTATATTTCTCCCATCTGCATAGGCTGTACGAATATTATCGCTGATAAGCTCAATCGCTCTGATTGAGTACATTTCGGAAATCGGATGAGCTTGGACTGATGTAAAGGATTCTAACGCATGGGTGAGCGCATCGATTCCTGTAGTGGCTGTTACATGGGGTGGAAGGCTGACTGTCAGAGCAGGGTCTAGAAGTGCGGCTTCAGGGTACAACGGGTCACCATTCATTCCCCCTTTCGATCCTGTTTCTTCGTTTATGAAAACAGCAGTAAAGGTAACCTCAGCCCCTGTTCCTGCAGATGTGGGGATCATGATTTTTGGCACACCAGGTTTAGAAATTTTACCAAGTCCAAGATAGTCAGCAGCTTTTCCCTTGTTGGTTAGTAAAATGGAAATTGCTTTGGCTACATCCATAGCGGAACCGCCACCAACGCCGATGACGCTGTCGCAGCCATTTTGTTGGGCGATTTTTGTGCCTTTATCGGCCAGTTTTAGTCCCGGTTCAGGAGTAATATCACTATAAATGGTATATTCAACATCAGCCTGATCTAGTTGGAGGGTGATTTGTTTGTCAAGACCGGCTTTTATGAGACCTGGGTCAATCACGACTAATGGTCTAGTGCCACCGTGGCTAGTAAGCACCTGTGGTAATGTGCTGATGAGTCCTTCGCCAAAGTGAATTTCAGTGGGTTGGGTAATGGTAAAAGATTGATTGTTGGACATAATAAACTCCTGGTTCAGCTGAAAATGCTGGATGTGAAGGTTTGAAATTGTTTATGTTTAAGTGTATTTGTCTGTAGGCTGGTATTCTTTCAGTTAATGAAATTTATAACACTATAAAACGTTTATTTGCTGTTAAAAATCATTTTATTTGTTTTGACAACAGAAAAAGATTCCAGCTGTTACCATAATTGATTAAGTGTATGCCTGTATTGTCGGTATTGATTGGAGCTGGATCTAGGGTGAAAAACTGTTTTCATCTTGTTAGATATGTGTAAAAATGAAAAAATAGAATCTGTTTCCTTGGGGAAATACAAATGGTAATTGAAATTAGTAGGTCTGAACAAAAACGACGCATTAAACTGTTGGAAAAACTTGTAGTGGAGTTGAGTAAATTGCCTGCAGGTGTAATAAAGAATGTGCCTTGCCATGATGAAATAAAAGAACAATTACTGGATGTTGGTAACGTTAAAGACGGAGCAAAAAAACGTTTGTTGAAATACATAACTAAGATGCTCAGAGATGAGCCTGTTGATGATCTTTATGATTTTCTCTCCAAAAGGAAAGGGAAGGCTCTTCAGGAGAACAAGCGTAATCATGAAGTTGAATTCTTCCGTGACAGTCTGTTGAATGAAGCGATAGAACAACACAGGATTTTTAAGGCGCAATCACTTGAACTTCCAGAAAAATGGGCAAGTGATGTGATGTTGGATATAAAGGATAAACTCCCTGAAATTGATGTGATAGCTTTACAAAGACTGTCTAGTCATTATGCCAGAACCAGGAATAGGAGGCATAGTAGAGAGGTATTTCGTCTCATTAAGGCCGCAATGGATGATGCGAAATAGATTTAATAATTATAATTAAGTTTAAACTTATAATTGTCGTTACTGCCAAGGATGCCATGGATTATCGAACAGGATCAACCGGAAGAGTTTTTTATGTGAGATTTGACCATAAAGATGAAATATTATCAAATTTGAAGACACTTGTTATAAAAGAAAAAGTTCGATGTGGCTGGTTTCAGCTCTTTGGCGGGATTTTAAAGGCAGATGTTGTTATTGGTCCGAAACGACCATCAATGCCTCCTGAACCAACATGGCAGCACGTGGATGAAGTGCGTGAGGTATTGGCAACAGGATCTGTTTTTTGGGATAACCAGGAGCCACTGCTGCATCTTCACGCAGCCCTTGGTCATCATGGTGAGACTGTAACAGGTTGTGTGAGAAAAAAAGCCGAAGTGTATCTGGTGATTGAAGCAGTATTGTTTGAGTTAGTTGGTATGGACATTTCAAGGCCTTGGTTTGAAAAAGGTGGTTTTAACCGCCCGGAGTTCATAAAAAGTCCTGAATGAGAAGTTGGCTGTGAAATAGAAAAAGTCCTCTGATTCTGGAAGAGAAGCGGAGGACTTTTATGTGAAATGAATGAAAAAGAGGCAGTTCTACGGTTAGTTATTCCTCTTCATCGATATCAATTTTTAAAATTTTATCTCCAACCTGCATAACTTGTCCGATTTTTGCAGAGATTGAGGTGACAGTGCCATTTATCTCACTCACTACAGGTGTTTGCATTTTCATTGCTTCAAGTATGGCAACTTGATCATCAGCTGTCACTTTCTGACCTTCTTCAACTGAAATGTCACAGACATTACCAGCAAATGGTGCTCTAATATCACCGATTTTAGCAAGATCCGCAATTTCCTGCTTGGACAGTTTTTGTGCGCTGACGCTGCCCTCCTGTTGCTCTGCTTCAAAGGCAAAGACACGTTGATGATGATCTACATTTAGCATGACTGTTGTCTCTCCATCACTATTCTGCTCAGATGGGCCGACCTCTATCATATGCTCTTTGCCAAAATGATCTCTGAAGGTAAGTGTCTCACCTAGAGAGTATCCACCTTGTCTTAGGAAGATTGATGGTGGTAGTACATATGATTTGCCAAAAGATTCTTCAAATTTAAAAAAGTCTACAGCATCATTCGGGTGTTGTAGGTAGGTTACTAGTTGTTGTTTTGTTGGTTCACGCCCAATTCTTTCTGTAAGAGTACTGCGTTCTTTTTCTATGTCAATGTCCTCGATTTTTTCAATGCCGCCTTCTTTTTCGAGGATTTTTTCCCAGTCAGGACCAAAAGCTTTCTCATAAATCCAGTCCTCGGGTTGATAGAAAGGAAATGGACCGTATTTGCCAAGCAGAAGGTTTTTTAAATCACCAGAAGGGGTTCCATATCTTTCTCCTTCGAGAACATTGCTAACAGCAGTTGTCCATAGTATCTGTGAACCAGGGGTTACGCTCCACCAGTTGCCAAGTTCCTTTTGAACTTTAGGAAGTTCTTTGTGAAGTATGTCTGGCATTTTGTCTATGAATCCACCCTTTACAGCTTGTTCCAGGCTACTTCCCATTGCTCCGCCAGGTAGCTTGTGGATTTGTACAGTCGGAAGGAATCCTTTGATCTGGGCCTCAAACTGTGCATAATGAATCCTTTCATCACGGATACAGTCTGATGATTCAATTACTGCGTCTACGTCAACACCTACAGCAGTTTTTCCGTATTCATTGAGTGTCTGTATAACAGAGAGAATCGGTGCTGGTCCGTAAAAGCCGGTAAAAGAGTGGTCTGATGCATCAATGATATCTGCGCCATTAATAACTGCTGCAGTTATTCGACCAATATCATTACCATCTGTGTTGTGCCCATGATAATGAAGGGCCAAGTCAGGGAAAGCCTGTTTAATTGCATTGACTAGGTTGCCGATACGCTTAGGAGTACCAAGGCCACCATGATTTTTAATACACAGAATAATTTCTTTGCCAGTAACTTCTAATATTTCTTTAACTTTTGAAACGTAGAATTCGTCAGTGTGCTCAGGTCCTGTGGAGAAACAGATACATGGTTCATTGATTTTTCCAGCAAGTGCTACTTCTTCAAAAACTGCCTTCATGTTAGGTATGTGGTTCATGAAGTCAAAAGTACGCCACACGTCCACATATTTGGCGAATTCTCGAACTGTCAATCTAATGACGTTTTGAGGATAAGGACGATAGCCAAAGAGATTCACACCGCGACACAAGGTCTGGAACATGGTGTTTGGCATTTGTTCGCGTAACAACTCCAACTTGAGGAACGGGTCAACCTGTTTTCTTAAAATATCAACATGTATAGAAGCTCCACCTGTGATTTCAAGGGAGAAGTATCCTGCTTTTTCCCTGGCTGGAGCAGCCATAAGGTCTGTATGTAATAATATCCGGTTTTTATAATCAGACTGGGACATATCCCGTGCGGTGTTGGTAATAAAATAACCGTCTGCCTCTCGGATGTTACTAAGCACATCAGCAGTGCTCATATCTCTGGTTATGCGTTTCATAAATATTCCTTAATTCTCTAGGTAACGTCTGCCCAATGACTCTATGTTAGTGGTTTAAGATCAGGCTGCGTAGGTGTTTTGTCCTTTATGATGAATTTCAGCAATGAGTCTGGCGAGTTTATTGACTTCAGTTTTGTTGTCTTCATACTCAAAAAGGTGCTCATGGGTGTCCAGATAGGAAGTATTAAATTCTCCTTTTTTGAAATCCTCATCGTTAACCAGATTCATGTAAAAAGGGATTGTGGTTTTAGGGCCACTAATAACAAAGTTGTTGAGACAGCGTTTTAAACGGTCAACAGTTTCGTTCCATGACCAGCCATGCACGGTTAGCTTGACAAGCAGGGAATCGTAAACTTCTGGTATTTTAAAACCTTGGTAGCAGAAGCCATCTAGCCGGACACCATAGCCGCCAGGAGACTGGTAGACATTTACAGTTTTACCACCTTCAGGCATGAAATTGTTCTGGGGGTCTTCGGCATTTATGCGCATTTCAATGGCATGTCCGCGGAGTTGAATGTCTTCTTGGTTAAACAAAAGTTCTTTTCCAAGAGCAAGTTTGATCTGAGTTCGAACGATGTCGATACCAGTAATCATTTCAGAAACAGTATGCTCAACCTGAAGGCGAGTGTTAATCTCCATGAAATAATAGTTATTTTTACTGTCCAGGAGGAATTCAACAGTGCCTGCATTAAAATAATTAGAAGCTTTAGCTGCCTTGATTGCAGTTTGACAAATTTCTTCAGCCAATTCTTTGTCGAGATGAAATGCAGGGGCAATTTCAACCAGTTTTTGATTGCGTCGTTGAATAGAGCAGTCCCTGGTTCCCATATGGACAGTCTTGCCTTTCTTGTCAGCAATAATTTGAACTTCTACATGTTTTGGGTTAACCACTACCTTTTCAATGTAAACTGAGTCATCATTAAAGGCGGCAAGTGCCTCGGATCTGGCAATGGGATATTGTTCCTTTAATTCCTCATTATTCTCGACTCTACGGATACCACGACCACCACCACCGGCAGTAGCCTTCAACATGATGGGATATTTGAATTTGTCAGCAAATTCAATGGCCTCTTGAATACCCTTATCTCCAGGTGAAAGGTTTTTGGTACCAGGAGTCATTGGTATGCCAGCATTTGCCATGATCTCTCGGGCAATAACTTTATTGCCCAGATTGTGGATCACTTCAGAAGATGGTCCAATAAAAATAATACCTGCTTCTTCACATGCTTTGGCAAATTGCGGGTTTTCAGCAAGGAAACCGTAACCAGGATGGATTGCTATACAGTCGTGTTTTAGGGCGACATCAATGATTTTGTCAATATTAAGATAATCACTACGTGGTCCTGCTCCGATCCAGATTGCCTCGTCAGCTACACGTATATGGCGGGAATCACGGTCAGGTGTTTCGTAAATGGCAACAGCTTCCAGGTCAAGTTCTTGTATGGCCCTAATAATCCGGATGGCAATTTCACCCCGGTTGGCAACTAAAATTTTTGTTTTCAATTTATTTACCTTTCTCGATTTATGTTGGATTGTTGAGATTGGTGAAAGCTTTTTTCGGCCACAATAAATACCTGCTGATTTTACAGAATTGTAACAGGTTATGAGTGGCTATTCAGCAAATCAAGATAGCATGTCTAGCATGTTTTCCTGGAAAAGGCAAGAGAAAAGCTTTCCTTAGTGGTCTGTCAGGGGGGATGGAAGCCTGAAGGTGAAGAAAGCTGTCCTCTGCTATGGATTGTTGCTGGTATTGTATATGTTGGAGTTTTATCTGCTAAAGGTTTTGTTTTTGTGTAGAGATCTTAGATGGTCAAGCCATTGTTCCATGCCTGTTCTTTGAGTAGAGGAAAGCTCTAGGATGAAGAGATCTGGGTTTAGTTTTAGTGCTTCTTCTCTGGACTCTTCAATAGAAAAATCAAAATAGGGCAAGAGGTCTGTTTTTGTAATTACGAACCCCTGAGAGCTTTGAAAAGGTTTTGGGTATTTTGCAGGTTTGTCCGATCCCTCAGGGACAGAGAGCAGTACGATTCGTTGGTGTTCGCCAAGATTAAAAGTAGCTGGGCAGACGAGGTTACCTACATTCTCAATAAATAATAGGTCGAATTTGTCATTTTTATCTGCAATAAGCTCGGTGATACCTTTGTGAACCAGGCGGGCATCTAGGTGACAGGCGCCACCAGTGGTAATCTGTACAACTGGCACACCTTTGGCTCTGATACGTGCGGCATCTCTATCAGTCTCAATATCGCCTTCGATAACACCAATTCTAAATTCGTCGGCGAGTAGCTCAATAGTATGTTCGAGTAAAGTGGTTTTGCCGGAACCCGGGCTGGATATGAGATTGATAGCCACTGCTCCAAGTGATTCGAAAATTATTTTATTTGCCTGGGCCTGTTCATCGTTGGCTGCAAGCAGCGATTGGTTGATGTCGAGAATTTGTTTTTCTTTCTCTTTATCATGATGATGATGGGTGGGGCATCCACAGGTGTCACACATATTTTACTCCATTTCTACCTGGGCCAGGATGAGTTCATCGCCTCCCAGAGATCTGTAGTCGGTAGTGCCGCATTTGCTACAGCTCTGCTGGCCAGTGTTTTGGGTTACATTTGTTTGGCATTGTATGCATTGAATTTCAGGCTCAATGATAGATATTATTAGTTTTGCCTTCTGGGTCAAAGGATTATCCTTTGATAGTACCTCAAAGCCGAATTCAAAAGAATCTATAACTATGCCTGAGAGCCGACCAATATCTAGCCTGACTGTCAAAATGCTGTCGGCATTATGTTTTTTTGCCAGGTCTGAGAGTTGGTTCATTAAGCCCTGGGCGAGTGAAAATTCGTGCACGATATAAAATCAGGATTTCTTTTTTATTGGTATGTTCATAGCTTCAAGGGATTTTAGCAAGATGTTGGTGACTTCGATTATTTTGGGAGCTATTTTGTCTGACATCCCAATCCCGGTGCTAAGGTCTTCAGGGACTACTGTTATCATTTCGACTTTATCTGGACTTTTTTCGCGCAATTTACATAAGTCAAGAATTTCAAGTAAGCCTACCTGATGAGGTGACATCCTTGCGGCGATTTTACCAGCTCGGACATCTTTGTCTGTGAAACAGTGAATAGTGCCAGGGGCATCTTCTAGCGCTACAACATCAATAACGAAAAGATGATTTACGGTTTCAAGAAATGGCGCCAGCATTATACCTGAGGTTCCGCCGTCTAGAATTTTGACGTTTTCAGGTACTTCATAGGTCTCTGTGAATGATTCTATAAAGTGCACGCCAAATCCTTCGTCTCTGACCAGGAGGTTACCGATGCCCAGTATGCCAATAGTTTCAGGGGTTTTCATAAGATGTATTTGTGTTTAGGTATAGGTTACGTGGGTGCAGTGAAATAGAAGTTTTTCTCTGCGCCTGATTTGAGTTCTTTAGCAAATAATTTTGTGAACTGTGAGTAAAAGCTGAATTATAGGAAAAAGAATAAGTTTGGTTATTCTTTTTGGTAGGTTTCATCTAACAGGTTAAGGGTTATGTGTCAATTAGCTTTGGATCCGGCAACATTTGCCGGATCCAAAGAAGAATGTGACTAAACTTTTTTTGGTTTAAACTTAATGCCGTTAAAGATTGATGAAATGAGTCCTTCTTTTGTCTTGATGTCATTCCATATAACCATATAAATATGGATAATAGCAAAGAAAATGAAATACCACACTATTAGGTTATGGATTATTCGAGCTTCTTGTTGGCTGCCAAATAATCTAATGCCCCAACCTTGCCATGCAGCGCTTTCAGGGTAGAGCATGTAGAAGCCACTGACCAGTTGAGCTGCTGCAATGAGAAATGTTACAAAGTATGCTATTCCTGCAAGGCAATTGTGACCGATTTTCTGGTCACTTTTTCCGCCAATGTAGGAATAAAATTTGATGCTGTGTAATAAGTTTTTAATATTGGCTGATGTGACTGGCAAGAAGTCAATAATTTTTTCTTGTTTATTACCAAAAATAAGAAGGTAAAGCCTTGCCAGGACAGAGCCGGTAAAAACAAAAGCTGCTATAAAGTGTATGTATCGCATTGTAGCGACAGGGAAGCTGCTGTTGCCTTCAATCATGGTGTTTGTCCATGGTGAATTAATGTAAAAGCCGGTAATGGCTAATGCAATAATGGACAACGCAAAGCTCCAGTGAAAGAGTCTTAATAAGACACTCCAGGCATATTGGCGCTCGTATTGCATGATGGCCTCCTATTGTTTCTCTCTCGGGTTAGAGTGCTTTGACCTTGAAGAGTTCTTTGCCTTCAGGATCCAGCATATGTACAGCACAGGCAATACAAGGATCGAAGGAGTGTATGGTTCTCAGTACTTCCAGGGGTTGGTCGGAGACTGCCATCGGATTGCCGACTAATGATGCTTCGTATGGGCCAGGTTTGTCTTTATCATCCCTTGGGCCAGCGTTCCAGGTTGAAGGTACAACGCACTGGTAGTTTTTGATTACTCCGTCTTTAATGACAATCCAGTGTGACAGGGCGCCGCGAGGAGCTTCATGGAAACCGAATCCCTGTTGTGTTCCTTTGGGGAATGTAGGCTTGTTGAATATTTCCAGGTCCCCTTTGCCGATGTTGTCGACCAGTAAATCCCAGTGCTTCAGTGCCAGATCTGATAGCATTGCAGCTCTGATAGCACGTGCAACATGGCGGCCAGGTGTAGAGTGCAGTGCTGCGGCACCTACTTTTACTCCGGCAATTGTACTGATTCTGCTAAGGGCATCATTTACATAAGTGGTCGTTAATTCATGCCCTTGGGCGTATCCAACCAGAACCTGCGCTAATGGCCCAACCTGCATTGGTTCACCTTGGAAGCGAGGAGCTTTTAACCATGTATATTTACCATCATCCTGAAAGTCAGTATATTTTGGTACAGTGTCTTCTTTGTATGGATGACGTGTCCAGTCACCATCATACCATGACCTGGCAATACATTCGACAACGTTATCGCTGAAGTAGGAATCGTTGAAGCTTGATATTTTCTTCATTGATCCCAGGTCACCTGCCATGATAGTTCCACCGGGAAGGTCAAATGTTTCACCTTTGGTGTCAAGGGGCATGTCTGGTACTGCAAGGTAGTTGGTTACACCTGCGCCGTATTGCAACCAGTCCTTGTAAAGTGCGCCAATTGCATAAATGTCAGGAAGATAGACGTTTTTGATGAAGCCTTGTACTTCTCCTATCAGCTGTTTTACCCAGTAAAGTCTCTCGATGTTCAAGGTGGCTTCATTGTCTGGGTTGATGGCAGTGGTGACACCGCCAACAGACATGTTTTGTATGTGAGGTGTTTTGCCAGAAAGTATTGCAAGTGCCTCGTTGGCTTTGCGTTGGTAATCCAGTGCTTCCAGATAATGTGAGACTGCCATCAGGTTTGCTTCCGGTGGCAGGGTCATTGCAGGGTGTCCCCAGTAGGCATTTGCAAATGGGCCCAGCTGTCCGCTGTCTACGATGGCTTGAACTTTTGCCTGGACAGCCTTGAATCTGGCAACCGAGTTACCAGGCCAGGTTGCGATGGAGTCAGCCAGTTGAGCAGTTTTTACTGGATCTGCCTTCAGTGCAGAGACAACATCGACCCAGTCTAGGGCTGAAAGGATATAAAAATGGACAATATGGTCATGTAGTGCATGTATAGACATGACCATGTTGCGGATGTATTGGGCATTTATAGGTATTTCGAGTCCCAGTGCATTTTCAACTGTTCTGACTGAGGCTATTGCATGTACGGTAGTACAGACACCGCAGATACGCTGGGTGAAAACCCAGGCATCTCTAGGGTCACGCCCTTGCAGGATATTTTCAATACCTCTCCACATCTGTCCTGATGACCAGGCTTTACTTATAGTGCCGTTTTCTACTTCAGCATCAATTCTCAGGTGGCCTTCGATCCTAGTAATGGGGTCGACCACAATTCTCTGTGCCATGAATATTCTCCTGATTTATACGGTTATTCCTGATCTTCAGGTTTTTTACATGTTATTAGTTTTTTACCTACACCAAAAGCAGCATGAAGTCCAACCGCAGCTGCTGTAACGCCTAGGATTTTTTTACCAGCTGAGGTGGCTCCGGTTACAATGCCGTCGCCGCCGCCAGGGATATTAACTCCAGGCAATCTTTCGTAGAAAGGAGTCATGGTGTCCCAGAAGTCCGGCTCGGTGCAGCCAACGCAACCGTGTCCAACGCTTACGGGCCAGACGCCAACATCATTAAACCTGGCTGTTGGGCAGTTTGCATAAGTCTCCGGTCCTTTGCAGCCAACTTTGTAAAGGCAGTATCCTTTGAGATGGCCTTCGTCTCCAAATGTTTCAGCAAAGCGTCCTTCGTCAAAATGAGCTCGTCTTTCACAATGATCATGAATTTTTCGACCATATGCAAATTTGGGCCTGCCGAGAAGGTCTGTGGCAGGGAGTTTTTTAAAAGTAAGGTAATGCAGGACTGTTCCCATAAAGTTTACTGGATTGGGAGGGCACCCTGGTATATTAATAACAGGAGTACCTTTTACGAGATCCTTAACTCCAACTGCACCAGTTGGATTTGGTTTTGCAGCTTGGATGCCACCGTATGTCGCACAGCTTCCTATGGCGATAATTGCGGCCGCTTTCGGACCAACTTCTGCCAGGATATCCATGGCTGTCTTTCCTGCAATTTTGCAGTAGATGCCGCCATCTTTTGTGGGGATGGCTCCTTCTACAACCAGCAGGAACTTGCCATTGTACTTACTAACTGTGTCATTCAGAGATTTTTCAGCTTGATGACCAGCGGCAGCCATAACTGTCTCGTGGTAGTCAAGAGAAATGATATCAAGGATCAGTCTGCCGATATCAGGGTGAGAAGCTCTCAAGAGGCTTTCTGAGCACCCCGTGCATTCTTGGAAATGGAGCCAGACTACTGGTGGTCGAGTAGGGGAGGTCGCTGCCTCCACGAACTTCGGTACCACTGTTTCGCTCAGTCCCAATGCAGCAGCAGCCATGGAGCAGCTCTTGATGAAGCCCCTGCGGCTTACTTTCACGTCTGCATCCTTTTTGTGAAATTGTCGAGACATAATTTTCCTCCTCCCGGTCCCGGGTCACAAGGTCAATGGATTCGCCCCCTTGTCAGGTGGAGGCGACTCTGTGTGTCTGCGAAAGATGAATTCTTTCAGGTTGATCGTTAGTGAAAAATGTTAAAAAGGTGGTTCGGCACATATGATATTAAAACGAATTGCTCCACAAGGAGTAATTATCATGTTTAATAAATGTGCATGTTGTGCATACTGTGCTTTTTTCACCAGCTGGATCATTTTATATATTCATGCTATTTTACCGTATTTCCTGGGAAAAACAAGAGAAACATGAGCTAGCGTTTAAAATAATTTTGCATTAAAATGGCACAGGCGGTATAGTTTGCACAAAAGTGGAGGGTTGTTGTGCATAGGGATGTTGTTTTTGGCTGTGGTAATATTTTATTGGGTGATGATGGTTTTGGGCCTTGTGTAATTAAGGAACTTCGTGATACATACTCACTCCCTGATACTGTAGGTCTGATGGATGTGGGTACAGGTTTTCGAGAGTTTCTGTTTGATTATTTACTATGTGAGGATCAGAGACCGGAAAAGCTAATAGTTGTAGATGCCGTTGATTTTGCAGGAAGAAATCCTGGTGAAATAATGGATATGGACCCATCGCAAATCCCTCATGAAAAAATACATGATTTTTCGCTCCATCAGTTTCCAACGGTTAATATGTTAAGGGAATTACAATTGCAGACCAGGATTGAGGTTTTTATCGTTGCTGTCCAGATTAAACAGATTCCAGATACGATAATCCCCGGACTATCACCAGAAGTTCAAAAAGCCCTACCGGTTGCATGTTCTAAAATAATTAATCTTATACAGGGCGAATAGACATAGGAAACGAACTATGACGTATGAGTTCAAGGTAAGCGATCTCGCTGACGAATTTGGTGTTCATCGCAATACAATACGAAACTGGATTGCAGCAGGTACATTGCCTGCCAAAAAAGCACCTGGAAGAAAGTATTCTATTCGGTGGAACGATTATCAGGCATTATGCCAGAAATTTGGCCGAAAACCAGCAGTCTGGCCTGAAACTGACACAGTTGTCGAGAATGACTCTCCGGAAACAAGTCGTGAAAATGATCCTGTTCCAATTGAGTTGAACTTTGCAGGAAAGAATCTCACTGATGATCCGTATATGGCTGATATATGTCTTGCCTGCGGTTCTTGTGCAAGTGCTTGTCCAATATCAGGAGTTGATGGTTTAGACCCACGCAAAATTGTCAGGATGGCAGTTTTGGGTCTAGAGGATGAACTTATGAACAGTGACTGGATGTGGAAGTGTACCATGTGCAGTAAATGTGAAGATGCCTGTCCTGTGGATGTGAAAATTGTGCAATTAATGCACAGGTTGCGTTCCCGATATGATAGAGCAACTATACCTGGTTCTATTCAGCATGGAGTAACAACCTGTTTGGAATATGGAAATAATCTAGGGGTACCTAAAGATGATTTTCTGACATTACTAGATGAACTGAGCGAAGAACTGTCAGAAGAAACCTGTCCTGGGTTTAGGGTTCCAGTAGATCAACGTGGTGCTCGAATATTATTGACTGTTAATTCCAAAGAGCCTTTTGCTGAGCCAGAGACCTTGAAAATTTGGTGGAAGATTTTATATGCTGCAAATGAATCATGGACATTGGCATCTGATAATTGGGAAGGTGTGAATTGGGGATTGTTTACTGGTGATGTTGATGCCATGAAAACAATTGTCGGTCGTTTGGTTGATAATGCAAGGAGTCTTAATTGTCAGGCTTTATTACTTCCAGAATGAGGACATGCTTACTACGCAACCCGGTACGGGCTGCAAAAATGGTATCCGGAAGCTTTAGAAGAATTTAAAATTTACACTATCTTTGATCTTCTTCTTGAATACATAGAAGATGGTAAAATTATTATTGATACTGGTGTGCATAAGGAAGTGACAGCGTATCATGATCCTTGTAATTACGGGCGTAAATCTATGAGTACTTTTGGGCAGGATTACTTTGAAGAAGGCAGAAGTATTACCCAAAAATGTTGCTCCAGATATATTGAATTGGTACCTAACCGTATGCAAAATTACTGTTGTGGCGCTGGCGGTGGTTTACGTTCTATGCCTTTTTTGGCAGAGCAAGTTTTTCACGGCCGCATGAAAGCCAGGCAGATTAAAGAAGCAAGGGCTGAGTTAGTTGTTACCTCCTGTCAAACCTGTCGTGATCAGATTTTAAAAACTCTGAATTCAGAGTTTGATCTTGGAATAAAAGTGAAATACCTTTGGGAGCTTGTGGCAGAAGCACTTGTAATGCCTGTAACAAAAGTATCTGTTTGAAGGTTTTTGTGTTGATGCTTAACTGTCAGGCTTAGGTAATGCTGCAAGTAATAGAATGATATTGCTTTTTTTGCAGACAGTATAAATCATGAAAGAAGCTGGCATACATTGAGTATTGCTCAGCAAATATTGTAAATACTAAGGAGATTAAGTGGCTGTGAACGAAGTAATTGGCTCGGTTGCGGTTATGGGTGGAGGTATTGCAGGAATACAAGCTGCTTTGGATCTTGCAGACTCCGGATATTACGTTTATCTCATTGAACGCAGCGGTTCTATTGGAGGTACTACAGTCAAGTTGGGGAGGACTTTTCCAACAAATGACTGCTCCATGTGAATTATTTCGCCAAAATTGGTTGAATGCGGTCGGCATTCAAATATAGAATTAATGACCTTGACCGAAGTCGTGGATGTTACCGGTGTTGAGGGGAAATTTACAGTTAAACTACAGCAAAATCCACGTTTTGTTGATATGGATAAATGTATCGCCTGTGGCCAGTGTGCTGAGAAGTGTCCCAAACAGGCTGATAATGAATATAATGCTGATCTTGAAAAAAGAAAGGCAATTTACGTGTCCTATTCTCAGGCAGTTCCACTTAAGTATCAAATAGATCCAGATACATGCATCCGTATAAAGAAACCTGGTCTCTGCGGTTTATGTGAACAAATTTGTCCAGCCAAGGCCATTGATTTCTCCGATGCAGTTGATTTAAAAGAAATTTGTGTTGGTTCGGTTGTCCTTGCCCCAGGTTTCAAACCTTTTGATCCTACACCAGCCGGTATCTGGGGATACGGACAATATCCAAACGTTATTACATCTCTTCAGCTTGAACGCTATCTTTCTGTTACTGGACCTACTTCAGGGAAATTGTTACGTCCCTCTGATAATAAGCCAGTCAGGACCATTGCCTTTTTGCAATGTGTTGGCAGCAGAGATCATAATAGTTGTCATAATGAATATTGCTCTTCTATTTGTTGTATGTCTACGGTAAAAGAAGCCGTCGTTGCGCAGGATCAGATGCCTGGTTTGAAAACTACGATTTTTTATATGGACATGCGAGCTTCTGGAAAGGAGTTTGATCGCTATTATGAAGCTGCAAAAAGGCAAGCTGGAATTAGGTTTGTTCGATCGAGAGTACATGGTGTTGAATATCAGAACAGTAGAGGTGAACTGCGGCTTCACTATATAAACGAACAGGGCAAACAGGTAGAAGAATATTTTGACATGGTAGTGTTAGCTGTTGGAATTGAATCTTCAGAGTCCATGGTTAGATTTGCTGATAAAATATCCATTGGACTTACACCTGATCGATTTGCTGCAACATCCGATTTTATGCCAGTACAAACTTCCAGACCTGGGATTTTCACCTGCGGGACATTTGCAAGTCCTAAAGATATAAATCGCTCTGTTACTGATGGTTCTGCCGCTGCGGCTGGCGCTTCCCGGGTTTTATCCAGTGCCAGGCATACTCTCATAACCGAGAGAAAATATCCTCAGGAAAAGGACGTTGAGGCTGAAGAACCACGAATAGGAGTTTTTGTCTGTCATTGCGGCACGAATATTTCATCTGTAGTGGATGTAGAGGTTGTGGCTAACTATGTTGCTCAGCTTCCAGGAGTCGTGTATGTGGAACGAAAGCTTTTTGCCTGCTCTCAGGATTCCCAGGATTTGATGGTAGAGCAGATTGTTGAGAAACAACTCAACAGGGTTGTCGTCGCTTCTTGTTCTCCAAGGACTCACGAGCCTCTTTTTAAGGAAACACTAAAGTCTGCAGGTATTAATCAGTATCTTTTTGAAATGGCAAATATCAGGAACCAGAACGCATGGGTTCATGTTGATTCGCCACAACGAGCTACAGAAAAAGCCAAAGATCTCATTCGGATGGCTGTAGCCAAAGTGAGATTGCAAAAATCTTTGCAGCCAGTTTCTGTGCCAATCATTCAATCAGCTTTAGTTGTGGGAGCTGGTCTGACAGGAATGACTTCTGCGTTAAGCTTGGCTGAGCAGGGATTTCAAGTCTATTTGCTTGAGAGAAGTAAAGTTTTGGGTGGGAATGCTCTTTTTCTAAGAAGGACTTGGAAAGGAGAGCATATTCCCCGTCGTTTGGGGATGATAACCGATAAAGTTGTTAATCATCCCAATATTAAACTTTTCACTAATGCTGTTGTGACAGATATAGACGGGTATGTTGGGAATTTCAGATCGACGATTAATGTTAATGGCGAGGAACAGTTCATTGATCATGGTGTCAGTATTGTTGCAACAGGTGGTAGTCGTCTGAAACCTCAGGAGTATGGATATGGTCGTTATGAACAGGTCCTTGCATCCATTGAGTTTGAAAAGCTTCATGAAGTAAACGCCGTCCAGGTTCGTTCGGCAAATAACTTTATATTTATTCAATGTGTAGGGTCACGAGATAGTGAACGGTCCTATTGTTCAAGAGTATGTTGCACGAATTCAATACAGGCAGCTATTGATTTGAAAAAGAAAAATCCTAATCGTAATGTTTATATTCTTTATCGTGATATTAGGACTTATGGGCAAAGGGAACGGTTGTATACAAAGGCCAGAGAGCTGGGAATTGTATTTTTTAAATATAAACAAAGCCGGAAGCCGGCAGTTACCAAATGTGATGGTGGTTTACAGGTAACTGTATGGGATCACATTCTTGATATACCACTTTTGATCAAGGCCGATCTGGTGATTCTGGCAACGGCTATTGTTCCAAGCAAGGGTGCTTCAGAATTGGCAAGAGTGTTTAATCTTTCTTTAAATAGGGATGGTTTTTTTCAAGAGGCCCACGCTAAACTCCGACCGGTTGATTGTGCCACTGATGGTGTTTTTATTGCCGGACTAGCTCAGTATCCCAAGCCGGTGGAAGAGTCTATCTCTCAGGCATTAGCCGCTGCAGGAAGATCCATTACTATTTTATCGAAAAAAGAGATAACCCTGGATCCAGTTAAGGCATATGTGGATGAAAAATTATGTGATGGTTGTGCTCTCTGTATTGATATATGTCCGTATCAGGCTATCAAACTTGTTGAGAATGTAGATGATAACGGCAATGATGTGAAAAGTATTTCCATTAACATGACTCGTTGTGAGGGTTGTGGGCTGTGTCAGGGAACTTGTCCTAAAAGGGGTGTCTATGTGGCTGGCTTTACCTTGGATCAAATTAATAATCAGGTCAGGGCTGCTCTGGAATCCTGAACTGACCCGTATCAGATGTGATTGTATTTGTAATTATCTAAAAAGGAAAGTTATTGAATAATTACCTGTTTTAATATTTCACTCCAGTCAGGCATGATTGGGAGAGTAGGAAAATGAGTTCAGAAGCAAAGATAATAGTATTTTGTTGTAACTGGTGCTCTTATCGAGCAGCGGATCTTGCTGGGGTTTCACGAATCCAATATCCCAGCAATATCAGGATAATCAGAGTTATGTGTTCAGGAATGGTTCATCCAGAATCTGTTATTGAGGCTTTGAACCAAGGTGCTGCAGGAGTCATGATTATAGGATGTCATTTAGGAGAATGTCATTATCAGGACGGTAATTATAAAGCCATGGCGCGTTCTGAAGTGATTACCGATTTACTTGATGATTTTGGTTTTGCACCTGAACGTTTTATGATTACCTGGGTTTCCTCCTCTGAGCCTGAAAAGTTTGCAAAAGAGGTTACTTCTATGACAGAACGGATTCTCGCGCTCTGATTGAATTGGTGTAAATGATGCTTATAGTTGCCGAAGAATGGCTTCATTGTTGCTCTGGCTGTGAAATGGCAATACTCAATACCGGAGAAAAATTATTGAGTTTGCTTGCTGACTTGGATTTTGTTCATATTCCTTTGCTGCTGGATCATAAGTACTATGGTCAATGTGGAGAAAATTCAGATCTCAATATTCCAGAGGCAGATGTCGGCATTATTTCCGGGGCCATTGCTAACGAGGAACAGCTTGAGATTGCACAAGAGATGCGTCGAAAATGTAAAATGTTGATTGCACTTGGAACCTGTGCAACTCATGGTGGTATACCTGCTTTGATGAATAGTTGGGGGAATGAGAAAGGGCTGAGTGCTGTTTACAAAACAGATACAACTGATTCCTGTGATTTTCCCGATCAGGGGCTTCCTCAATTACTAGATCGAGTCTACGCCTTGGATGAAAAAGTTAAAGTTGATTATAATATGGCAGGTTGTCCTCCGAATCCGGAGCTGATTCATTCTTGTTTACAAGCCCTCATTGCGGGTCAGGAATTCAAGTTTTCGGGCAGAAGCGTTTGTGACAGTTGTCCCACCAAGAGAAAAGGAAAGGGTGATGTCATGGAACTTCGTAGATTTCTAGTCAATGTTGACTTTGAGCCGAACGCACCATTGGATGAAATGCGATGTTTGCTTGAGCAGGGGTTCTTATGTATGGGTCCTGTTACAGTTGATGGATGTGCCCAAGATGGTGTTCCTGGTTGTATCAGTGCGCGTGTACCATGTAGAGGGTGTTTTGGACCGGTGAGAAAAGATGGGAATCAATTGCTTGATATGATGAATGCCTTGATAAGTAACTCAATTGACCATAAATCTGTAACTGATAGACGATCTCTACTCAGGTTTTCGGGTTCCCATGGACGTCTTAGAATTATTAGGTCCAGGAAATAAGAGGCAGTATATGAGCAAGGTTGTAACAATTCATCCCGTAACCAGAATAGAAGGTCATGCAAAAATATCCATCTATCTTGATGATGAGGGTAATGTATCTGATACTCAGTTTTTGATCAATTCCTTGCGTGGTTTTGAGAAATTTATTGAAGGCAGGCCTGCTGAAGAAGTGCCCCGTATTGTCAGCAGGATTTGTGGGATTTGCCCCTGGATGCATCATCTTGCTGCAAATAAGGCTGTCGATAAATGTTTTGCTGTAACGCCTTCTCCGGCAGGACATGCATTGCGTGAACTCTGCCAGATAATGGCACATGTCAATGACAAAATTCTTCATTTCTTCTTCCTTGCCGCCCCTGATTTTATTATTGGACCAGATTCCGATTATTCCGTACGTAGCGTTATTGGGATAGCTCGACAGGCTCCTGAATTAGCAGAAAAAGTAGTAAAAATGAGGCAACTTGGACAGGAGATGTTACGGCGATTTGCAGGAAGATCCATTCATCCTGTTGCTGCGGTGGTTGGAGGATTTTCTAAACCATTGATTGAGGAAGAACGGATTGTTCTCCTTGAGAATGCCAGGGAACTCCTTGATTTTGCATGTTATGCTTTAGATTTTGCCCGAGACAATGTGTTTGCGAAATTTGAGGATCTTTTTGCTAATCTTGGTTTTATAACCACAGGCTTTTTAGGCACAGTCAATTCTAAAGGAGCATTGCGTCTTTATGATGGGCAGCTGCGGTTAATGAGGCCTGATACTAGTTATATAGATTTTCCCATTGAGGATTATGAACAGCATCTCAGTGAGCATGTTGAATCCTGGTCATATGGCAAGATGCCTTATGCAAAGAGTTGGCAGGAAGGGTTTTCCATGGATCTTGCTGCTCCAAAAGGTGTTTACCGGGTGAACTCTTTGGCTCGCTTAAATGTTTGTGACCATATTTCCACTCCAAGAGCACAAGAGGCCTTGGAGGAGTTTAGATCAAAGTTTGGCAGACCGGTGCAGGCAACATTACTGTATCATTGGGCAAGGCTTATTGAACTTGTCTATGCATGTGAGCGTACGGTTGAAGTTTTATTAAAGGATGAAATTACCAGTGATGAGGTTAGGGCTCTGGATATAGAACCTCGTGCTGGTCGCGGTATTGGATGTGTTGAGGCTCCTCGAGGTACTCTCATTCATGATTACACTACTGATGAAAACGGCTGTATTGTTAAAGCTAATATGATTGTCGGTACAACCCATAATGTTGCACCGATGAATATGAGTGTTCGTCAGGCAGCAGAGACGCTTATAAAAAAAGGTAAATACGACGAGAATTTGCTTAATAAAGTTGAAATGGCGGTTCGGGCTTATGACCCATGACTGTCGTGCGCAACACATCGCCTGGATGGTGGTGTTCCTCTGTTGGTAACGGTTGTGGACTCAGCTGGAGAAACGATACATATAAATAAGAAGTAACAACTGAAAAAAATTGTTTCATGGAGTTTTCGGTGGATTTGGAGAAAAAGAAAAAAAATAGATTTTTAGTCCGGGGTATTCGGCCTAATTCAGCATGTGGCGATATCGGCCATATGACAGTGGATCAGCTGCGAGAGCGATCAGTTGGAGAAGTTATGGACGGCAGGTGTCCGGCGTGTGGCAGAATTCATCTTTCTGATGAAGATATTGCAGAATTTGAAGAATCCAAAGTGAAAGATTCAGACCGCTACAAAGAAATATTAAGAGAAGCTGAAGCTTCATGATTCCAGGTTATTTTTGAGTAACCAAGGAGGGTTGTATGTGTTTGGCAGTGCCTATGAAGATTGTAGAACTTAAAGATGAACTGGAAGGCTTTGGTTTCCAACTGGCAGTCGTTGAAAGTGATGGCATTCACAAAGACGTAAGACTTGATTTGGTGGATTCAGTGCCTGAGGTTGGTGACTACCTGATAATTCATGCAGGATTTGCCATTAACATACTGAGTGAAGAAGATGCAAAGATAAATTTGAATTTAATGCGTGAAATGGCTGCGGCTTTGGATGACCAGCAACCAGGAAATATTAATGGAGAAGGTAACACATGAAATATGTAGAGGAATTTCGTGACAGAAAGCTCGTGGCCTCTCTGGTAGAAGAACTGGATCGAATAGTTGATCGCCCTCTGCGTATTATGGAAGTTTGCGGAACTCATACCAATGCTATTTTTAGCCATGGTTTGCGCGCATTATTGCCTGAAAAATTGCAGCTTATTTCAGGGCCGGGATGCCCGGTATGTGTAACCCCAACTCGACATATTGATGGTTTTATTCAGGTTGCTCGTTTGGAAAATGTAACTGTTGCCACTTTTGGGGATTTGGTCAGGGTACCGGGGTCTCAGGATTCACTTGCAAAGGCAAGAGCTGAGGGAGCTAGGGTTGAAGTGGTTTATTCACCAATGGATGCTTTGAAATTAGCTCAGGATGAACCGGATCGTACATGTGTTTTTTTAGCAGTTGGTTTTGAAACAACAGCTCCTGTGATTGGCGCAACAGTTTTGCAGGCTGCTCGAATGGGGGTAGATAATTTTTGTATTTATCCTGCAAATAAAATAATGCCTCCTCCACTGGATGCACTTATGTCTGACCCTGAACTCAATATAGATGGATTGCTTTGTCCTGGACATGTTAGTGCCATAATAGGTACTGGAGCATATCAATTTCTTGCAGAGAAATATGGATTGGGTTGTGTTGTTTCCGGATTTGAACCGGTTGATATCCTTCAGGCTTTGATAATGCTTGCTAACCAGGCAAAAACAGGTGTGCCTAAAGCTGAGAATTCCTATTCTAGAGTTGTTAAATGGGAGGGAAATAAAAAGGCTCAGGCATTGATTGATGAATTTTTTGTTGTTGAGGATACACCATGGCGTGGACTGGGAGTAATAGAGAAAAGTGGACTTGGTGTTAGGGATAAATATGGTAAATTTGATGCAATCAGGCGTTTTGGGGTAGAAGTTACTGATTCTCCTGAACCAAAAGGGTGTCGTTGTGGTGATATCTTGAAAGGTCATTGTCTGCCCCCTGATTGTCCTTTATTTGGAAAAAGATGTAACTCCTTAAATCCAATTGGCCCATGCATGGTATCCACAGAAGGGACATGTGCTGCCTATTATCGTTTTGGAATAAATACATGATAATTTTCATTCATTGAGTTGAGAAAGTTATCTGAAGAACCAAGATAAAAAAATATGAGATTAAATTATTTATGGACACCATACTTCTTGATCATGGCAGTGGCGGTAGAGCCAGCCAGCAACTTATAAGTGAATTATTTCTTAAACATTTAACTGATCCAATTCTTCATGGTCTTGAGGACAGTGCTGTTCTTGATTCTCAGAAAGGCCGTCTCGCCTTTTCAACAGACAGTTATGTGGTTGACCCTATATTCTTTCCTGGTGGAAATATAGGCGAACTTGCTGTTAATGGGACTATTAACGATTTGGCAATGCGGGGAGCTGAACCTTTATGTCTCAGCTTGGGGCTGATTCTTGAGGAGGGACTGGCTCTCACTGATCTTGAGCTAATAATAAAATCTATTGCCCAGGCATCAAAGGATGCTGATGTTCCTATTGTAACCGGTGATACAAAAGTTGTTCCTAAGGGAAAGGCTGATAAAATCTTTATTAATACCTCAGGAATCGGGGTTGTACCTGAAGGGGTGGATATTTCAACTTTAAATGCCAGTAATGGTGATGTTGTTATTTTATCAGGTACTCTGGCTGATCATGGCATAACTGTCATGACATCAAGAACAGGTTTACAGGTTGGTGGTGAGCTGAAAAGCGATACTATGGCATTGCATAAACTGGTAAAAAGTACTGTGGAGATGTTGCCAAAAGCCGTTCATACACTAAGAGACCCTACCAGGGGAGGCCTGGCGACTACACTCAGTGAAATTGCAAAAAGTACTGGGTTGTGTGTGGAGTTGGAGCAAACAGGTATACCTATTCGACCCCAGGTGAAAGTTGCCTGTGAACTTATGGGGTTAGATCCGATGTATCTGGCCAATGAAGGCAAGTGCATAATGCTTGTCGATTCAGCTCAAGCACAGCAGATTGTCGCCCACATGCGTACCATGCCTGAAGGGAAAGACGCGGCTATTATTGGCAAAATATCCCAAAAACATCTTGGTAAAGTTATAATGACAACAGAAATTGGTGGGTCCAGGATGGTCGAACCACTTTCAGGAGAGGCTTTACCTCGAATTTGTTGATAATATAGAGCTGGTCAGTTTCAGGTATGGTTCATCTGATTACAGAGCTGAATTATTTTAGATACTGAGAACGTTGGGGTCAAATAATGATTTTCTCAGTGTTCTTGGTGTCTTTGTTGCGGTGGCCATACGGTGGCCATATCTTGTTAGGATTAAAAGGAGTATCCATAGGTTAAAGCAGATCCGCTGTTTTTTTATGTTAATTATCCAACCCTGTTGGTTAGTTTGTGTTGCTTTGCTGCGTAGATATTTTTGTGATTATCTGTCTTTTGATTTGTAAGGCAATATCTTTTCCCCTAGTTATTTGATTTTCAGTCATCTCTTTGCTGATAAGTACCCTTTTTTTTTCCCCCATTTTTTTATCACTGAAGGATTCTGCCAGAGTGTAGTAAGCATAGGCTTTAACAATGTCCTGCTGAACAATGTAGCCATTCGCATAATAAGAACCAATAAAAGATAGAGCAACTGGTGAACCCAGATCTGCGGATTTTTTTATTAAGTCAAAGGCGTCTTTTGCAGCTTGATAGTTTCTTTCAGTCTTATCTCCTTTTTCAAAATGTCGTATGGTTTTCAATTTGTATTCAGATGCAGTATGTCCTTGTTTAGCAGCTTTTTTATACCAGAAAATAGCCTTTTCCTTGTCATAGCCAGCAAGTCCATTCTTGTCATACATCTCCCCAAGGGTTGCCTGGGATTTTATTTCATTACTTTGAGCAGCTTTTTCAAGCCACTGTAAAGCAGATTCAATGTCATGCTTAACACCTCTGCCATAGCTGTAAAAATAACCTAAATAATATTGAGCAGTGGGGAAACCTTCATCGGCAAGTTTTTTTAACCAGAAAAATTCGTTATGATATTCCTTTCCGTCTTTGCAAAGAATTTTGAAAAGATTGTCATCCAGGCATGATTTTAGAGATTCAGTAATGAGTTTTTTTGATTTCTTCAGATTTTGTTTTGATTCAATCCCCATGAAGTAGATGTAACTTAAAGCCGATTTAGCTGGAGAATGATTAAGCTGTGAAGCCTTTTCAAACCATTGAATAGCTTTTTGTAGATTGATTTCAGTGCCAAGTCCAATGAGATATGCATAGCCGAGTCTAAAGGGAATCGCCCCTATGTCATTTTTGTCTGATTCGGCTGCACGCAAATAATATGTAAATGATTTTTTGCTGTCAATTTCTACCCCTTCACCTGTTTCGTATATCCTGCCAAGCCGATACATTGCCATGTGAGAATGTCCTTGGTCAGCAGCTTTATTCAGCCAATAAAGTGCTTGGGGTAAATCATTCTTACTGTTTTTACCTTTTAAGAGATAGATGTTGCCTAAGTTGAATTGGGAAGCAATATGTCCTTGATTTGCAGCTTTAAGATACCAATCATAGGCCTTTTTTTTGTGTTCTACTGATTTTTCTTCGGCATATCGATGTTCGTAGATCCATCCCATTGCATACTGGGCATCTGCAAGTCCCTGTTCGGCTGCTTTAGTATACCAGGAGAGGGCTTGTTTTTTATCACGTTCAGGGGATTTGTAATTATTATACAAATTTCCCAGGCTGTATTGTGCATTTGCATGGTCTTGTTCGGCAGCTTTTTTCAACCATTTAATCGCTTCAATTTTGTTTTTTTTAACTCCTATGCCTTCAAGGTGGTTGAAACCAAGAATGAATTGGGCTTCTACCTGTTGATTATCAGCTGCTTTTTGCAAAAGTTTATTTGCTTGAAAAAGATCCTGGTCCACCCCTTCTCCGTGGTAATACATTAAGCCTAAGTTGAGCTGGGCATTGGGATTTCCGTTTTCAGCAGCTTTTTGATACCATTTTACAGCTTGCTCATAATCTTGTGCTACTCCCTCTCCCTTGTCATATTTGTAGCCTAAATAGACCTGTGCCAAGGCATTTCCTTTACTGGCAGCTTTTTGGTACCATTTAACAGCCTCTCTGTGGTCCTGTTCTATACCTTCACCCTGGTCATATTTATAACCCAGATAGACTTGAGCTTCTAAATCACCTTTTAGGGCTTTTTGCTTTAATTCCTGGACTGAAGAAGAAATGAAAGATCCAGCTAGAGAATGACCATAAAAAATGCAAGATATAAACAGTGATAAAAATATGGTTGCTGTTGTTACAAAATTCATTAATTCACCAATATTGGTTTAAAAAACGCAATATATTTTTTAAAAGAGGGGTTTTGGGGAGATTGATTTTGGAGTAACAGGTAAAGGTTAACCAAAACTTTGGGGTAATGAAACTAGATAATGTCGTAACTACTCCACAAGTAATGAGATGTGTTAAGAACAAGGCATATTATTGATTATCTCATTTGGTTAACTCTGTAAACCTCTGTCTTGGGATGAAATGCCTGCCATGCGAACCAGTAGGAGAAAATATGAGTAACTGCTGTGTTATTTTTATCTGTAACAGATAAGACTTCTCCTTCATGATTAAGGGTGATAACTATCGGAATATTATTGATGCTGTCTAAAAGGATTTTTTTGTTTTTTTGTATGATATTTAAGGGGTAAGCTTTTGAGTGGCCCTCTAACTCAATGCCAAGTATCCTAGATTTTGGTGAGAGGTCTTTTCTGACTTTGCCGACCGGGAACCAAAAGGTTCCAAGCCTGTAGTAACCCGCGTATGGATCTTTATCATAATTTCTTTTATAACCAGTATCTATTGACAATACGAGCGTGTTTGGATTCCTTTGTTTCCAGGTTTTCCATTTAACACGAGTTGATGGGATTTTGGTTAGCTCATGGTTCACCATCTTTCCTGATATAGCCTTGGAAAGTAACTGGGACCACAGACTTTGTGTTTGATGGTCGTATAGGATGACGTTGCTTTTGTATAGTTTTCCTGAAACACCAAAAGTGTAGGTTTTGTTGTTGATAGTTCTGGAGTAGACCACTCCGGTCTGGGTAAGTGGTCAGAACGTCACAGCAATGTGAACATCCTTGATAGTGTCATTAACAACTTCATGATGGTTCAGTATTTTTATTGGATATGCCTTTGCTATACTGCCAATCTTTATTCCTATAACCTGATCTTTTTCTGTGAGAAAAATGGCCTCACTGGAGTTAACAAATTGCGGTTTTAACAGAGCAGGAATGCCATCTTTGGGTGGACCACCGGAAAGAATTTCATTCGTGGGGATAATTGAATTGTCAAGATTAAATCCAGTCAGTAGAAAATATAGGACCAGGAAAAAATATAAATGAAGTGTTTTAGACATGAAGTGAACCAACCCTATGATTTAATAAGAAATATGGCACCATTTGCTTGGTAGAATTAAATGATAATTCTGGTATGAGCAGTATTATGAATAATTATTTAACGGAATAATTATTAGTCTTTGCTGGTTTCGTTACAATCGATGTCTTCTCCACAGTTACAGGCTCTTCCTTTGAAGCTGAAAAAGAATTTCAGACCTTTTTTGACGGTATTTGAAAAAATTTTCGGGGCATATATTTTCCCAATTACTTTTTTATTTATCTCGGCAAGAGTAGGATATGGATGGATTGAAGAAGCAATTTTAGAAAGGCCCACTGAGCCATTCATTATTGCGATCCATTCTCCAATAAGATCACCGGCATGCGGTCCCAAAATTTGGATCCCCAGAGGTTTTTCTTTTTTATCCAGTAAGAGTTTAATTTGTCCGACACTTTCTCCTTCTGCAAGTCCACGATCGTTATCTGCAAACTGTTCTTGAAATACTGAATATTCAATGCCAGATTTTTGAGCAGCTTTTTCATTCAAACCAATACTGGCAAGTTCAGGGTGAGTGTAAGTACACCAGGGGACATATGTATAGTTTGTTTTTTTAGGTAGGTGAAAAATAGCATTGCTTAAGACAACACCACCTTCGTATCCAGCAACATGGGTGAACTGATATCCGCCAATCACATCGCCGGCAGCGTAAATATGTTTATGGCTGGTTTTTAGATATTTGTTAACTTTTATTCCTTTTTGATCATAGGGGATATTTATTTTTTCAAGACCAAGGTCTTCGACATTTGGTGAACGACCAAGAGCTACTAAAATTTGTTCTGCATGAAGTGTTTTAGTAGTTCCGGTTTGATCCTTGAGTGTCACTTCTTTTTTATGACCAAGATCCTTTATTTGAACCAGAGAGGAGTTCATTTGGAAATTAACTCCCTCATTAGTCATTTCATTCATTACAATATCAGCCAGATCTTTATCTTCTTTGCTAAGAATTTGGTCACTTCTCTGGATGACCGTTACCTGAGTTCCCAGTCGGGATAAGGATTGGGCTAATTCTGTGGCGATAGGGCCAGCACCTAGAACGATTAGGGAGCCGGGTAGCTTGTCCATATAGAAAATATCACGATTGGTGAGATACTCTATGTCTTGTAGTCCCTTAATTGGAGGAGATGCAGGAGATGAACCAGTGGCAATAACCCAGCAGCGGGCAGAAATGGATTTCCCGTCTAGGTGAATAACATGCTCATCTGAAAAGACTGGATTTCCAAACTCAACCTTTACTCCCAGTTTGCAAAATCGTTCAACAGAATCATGCTTTTGGATAACATTAATAACGGATTTAATTCGCTTAGAGACATTTTGAAAGTCAACTTCAGGAGGGGAAATTGCGGGCAGGCCAAATTTTGGGCCATTTTTCATAAGATGATAGACATGGGCAGATTTAATCAGTGTTTTACTTGGCACACATCCGTAATGTAAGCAATCACCACCAAGCATCTCTTCTTTTTCAATCAGCAGAGTTTTGGCTCCGAGCTGAGCTGCACCTGAGGCAACTGTTAGCCCGGCAGCGCCACCACCGATAATGCCAATATCATAATCAAAGTTAGCCATTTTGGTCTCCTGGGATTAATTATCTTGATTTGAATTATTATTAGTGTTGAGAGCAGAATCCGGAGTTGCTTTTGCTTTATAGATTGCCAGTATTTTTTTAACTGCAATGGGAAAAATCCCCAGCAATACAAAGGAAAGTAGAAGTTTGGGTGATAGAATGCCGGAAAGGGAATCAATCTTTGCTAGTTCTTTTCCTGCGTTGACAAAGACAATCGTACCAGCGAGCATCCCAATTTGTGATACCCAGAAAAATGTAAATAAAGACATTTTAGTGAGGCCCATAACAAGATTAATAACAAAAAAAGGAAAGATCGGAACTAGTCGCAATGAAAAAAGGTAAAAGGCTCCTTCTTTTGCAATACCGTCATTAATCGTTTTGAGCTTGTCACCAAACTTGTTTTGGACCCAGTCCTGCAATAGGAATCGTGAAACAAGGCAGGCCATAGTGGCGCCAATGGTACTGGCAAAAGAGACAGTGATTGTGCCGACAACAAGGCCAAATAACCCTCCTCCGGCTAGGGTGAGGACAGCTGCTCCTGGTAATGACAGGGCAGTGACTCCAATGTAAATCCCCATGTAGGCTGCTATTACCAGGATCTGGTTAGCTTGGTAAAGCTCCTGGAATTTTATCTGTGAAGATTTGATGTAATCAAGAGTAAGGTATTGACCAAGGTTGAAATATTGAAAGGTTAAAACACCTATAATTAATACTGCGACAATGATGATCCTCTTTAGGATTTTGCTTTTATTTTCCTTTGTCATAATGCTAATTCCTTTTGTAGTATCAACGATCCCTGAAAGCCAGCTCCCCATAGTCCGCTGTCCTGATTGTCCATAAGAAAAACAGGTATTTGTTTAAGAATATGTCCCATGGTTTCTGAATCAGAAAAGGCATTGCGAAAGTTTTTATGAGTAAGGAGTTTGGGAGCTTTTGCTGCTACCCCACCCGCAATATATAATCCGCCCCTTGCAAGGATATCTAATGTGAAATCCCTGCATATTCGTCCATAAAATTTGGATGCCCATGCAAGTGTCATGGAACCGCTATTTTCTGAAAAGAGAGCTGTTACCTGTTTGGGCTCAAGATCATCTCCTGTGAGAAACCAGTGAAGATATCGGAGTCCTCGGCCTGAGACTACCAGATTTCCGGAGATATGATTTAATCCGCTTTTTTCTTGATAGAATTTTTGAAAGTCAAGTTCATGAGGAGTGAGGAAAGGAAAATATCCATGACCACCTTCTGAGGGTAATGCTAGGTATTCCCCATCTGGACGTGGAAGTAAAATGGCCTTACCAAGAGCAGTGCCTGCACCAATTACTCCAATGGCACTGCCTTTAATCCTGGAACCGGCAATGATAGATCTGGCAGTTTTCCCTATTGGTGAGCGGCAACCGTATGCCTGAGCAACAAAATCATTAATAAGAAAGGCATGTGGTAGAATTTTGGCAGTTTCGTTTTCCAATAGATCAAAGTGCCAGGAAATATAAGGAGGGGAACAAAAGACATCTTTTTCTACTGGTCCTGCTACAGCTATAACTGCGATATCAGCCTGGTCCAAGGGAAGGGAAAAATTGCTTGCACGCAATTGATCAAGCAGGTCAGGAAAAGATTTTGCTTCTGTAGTTGGGAACCACTTTCTATCTCTTAGCCTTAATGGTGTCTGAAGATCTGTCTCAAAATGGGCAAAGCGGCTGTTGGTTCCACCAATATCAGCAGCTAAAATATTTTTCATGCTTTTTATTTTTCCGGGAGAATGTTTTTTTTGGATCAATACGGTCTTGTATTTCTTGAAATGTTGAGAAGAGATATTTGTTAGTCGTTATGACTATAATTCTTTTCTACAACTGTTTGTTTTAAGAAACTTGCTGGTAATTACACCTCATATGTTGAAGAGGAGATTATTCCGCCACGACCGGTCCAGTCGGTATGAAAGAATTCTCCGCGGGGCTTGTCTGTTCTTTCATAAGTATGTGCGCCGAAGTAGTCTCTTTGTGCCTGTAGGAAGCTTGCTGGAAGGCGTGCACTGCGATATCCGTCGTAATATGCCAGGCCAGCACCAATTGCTGGTATGGGGATGCCAATCTCAATAGCTTTGGATGCAAGCATTCGCCAACCTTGTTGAGACTTTTGAAGAGCTGAACTGAAAAAATCGTCAAGTAGAAGGTTGGATAAGTCAGGTTTTTGGGTAAAAGCATGATTAATGTTTGCAAGGAAGGCACTACGTATAATGCAGCCACCTCGCCACATGAGTGCAATTCCACCATAGTTGAGGTTCCATCCATGTTCTTTTGCAGCTTGGCGCATGAGCATGTAACCCTGTGCATAAGAGATGATTTTAGCTCCATAGAGTGCATCCTGGAGAAAGTTTATATATTCATCCTGGTCACAGGAGGAGCTTATTTTTGGTCCATGAAGGATTTTGGCAGCTTCTAGCCGTTCGTCTTTTAAGGCAGATAAGCAACGGGCAAATACAGCTTCTCCGATAAGGGTTAAAGGTATGCCCATGTCCAGGGCATTTATTCCTGTCCATTTGCCAGTGCCTTTTTGTCCGGCGGTATCAAGAATTTTTTCCAGAAGAGGTGAACCGTCACTGTCTTTATATTTGAGGATTTCAGCAGAAATTTCGATAAGGTAGGAGTCTAGCACTCCTTTGTTCCATCTACTGAAGATTTCGCCAATTTGGTCAGCATCCATTTTTAATCCACGTGACATAAAGTCATATGCTTCACAGATTAATTGCATGTCACCATATTCAATCCCGTTATGAACCATTTTTACAAAATGCCCGGACCCTCCCTGGCCGACCCAGTCACAACAAGGAACATTATCGACCTTGGCGGCAATGGTTTGAAAGATATCTTGAACCTTAGGCCACGCTTTGGGGTTACCTCCGGGCATGATTGACGGGCCATGTCTAGCTCCTTCTTCACCTCCAGAAATTCCTGTTCCCAGGTAAAGAATTCCCAGTTGTTTCAGTTCTTGTTCACGGCGTTGGCTGTCAGTAAAGAGCGAGTTGCCGCCATCAATGATTATATCTCCAGGTTCAAGCATGGGTGTAAGTGCTTTGATAAAAATGTCAACAACAGGACCGGCTTTAACCATTAGCATTACCCGGCGTGGTTTTTTTAAACTATCAACTAACTCTTTGATGGAATAACAGCCAATGATCTTGGTGTTTTGGGCAGGTCCTGCCATGAAATTATCGACCTTAGAAGTTGTACGGTTAAAAACAGCCACGGTGAAATCATGATCATTCATGTTTAACACCAGGTTTTGGCCCATTACAGCCAAGCCTATGAGCCCAATATCTGCGGTTGTCATTGTCTCTCCTTCAGGTGTTCTGTGAAATGTAAAATAAAACGGCAGAAGTAATTAATTATACCTTTTGTAAACAGGATGCCAAGGTGTCTATTCACATTTTGGTGAAACAGACTTTAGGGTTGATTTAAAGTCCAATCGTAGTCATATCGAATGGTTGTATTTTTATTCAGATATGATTGCAGTTCATCAGTAAGTGTATCATGGGAATACTTGAGTAAATGTTTAATGACTCCAGTTTCTGAATTGCCAAAGTCAGCTTGAAACCATTTGTAAATACTGGAAATCTTTAATCTGCTGTTTTTTACATTTACACCTCGTGGACTATTGATATAGTCGCTTGCACTTTTTTCCAGTAGTCTTTCTGTATTTGCAGGTTCAAAAGCCTCTGCTTGCAGGTTTGGACAACCAAGACTAGCGCAGTTTAGAGCATAATGAAGTCTATTGTCATTAAATATAGGGCGGAGAATGCGGTGTTCTATATCGTTGAGACTGAGCTTCTCTTTTTCAATATTTAATAGTTTTGCTCCCCATGGACCATTGCTGAAGAAACCTGGAGATATGTCGATGTCTGTTATACTTTTTACTGGATAATGATCCAGGATAATCTTGACCGTAAGAGAATTATACAGGTTGATCCAATATGATTTTTGTTCGGCTTTATTAAGAGAAGACACTGAAACTTTTTGGAGATTGACAAGATACTTTTCAAGCAGTAGTCGGTCACTGGTGGTAACTTTTGCGTATTGGAAACGGTTAATTCCTGATTGATGAGTGGTAATTAGATATTTGCTTAACAGTAAGTTCCAATTCCTGTTGTCAATCTTTTGGGAGTTTTCTTTAGAGTGAGTTTGCCATCGAGGCCAGATCTCGGCAGATGGTGCGCAAATAGCTGTTGAGTGCCATAGGGTATTTGTTGTTATCAATAAGAGGAGTAAACAGAGCATTATCAGCTTGTTGCTGGAAGTTATGGTTGATAACATATAGGCATCTCCTGCAGTTAAGTTATTGTTAAAAATTTGGATCAGAGCTTAAGATGATTAATCTTTTTTTGAAATAGATTAAATTGACACAAAGGGTGAACATAAAAATTCTTTTTGTCATAAAGAAATCATTTTGATTATTTTGTGTTCATCTTCAGTTGCCTGGTTACGTATACTGTCCAATTCGTGTTTTGTCTGTTCGATAAAATCAATATCGTTCATGGATAGGATATTCACTTCAACATTATAGGCAGCGCCAAGGACAGCAGTACGAGCCATCATGGCGGCAACTGCAACATCAGTCACAGCTTTTTGATTTCCTTTTTGAACTAGAACTTCACACAATTCCAGTAAAATCAGACCTCCATATGCTACTTCTAAAGGTACCTGTGCAGCGGCCTTCAGATTAATTTCCAGTTGCCTGTTCCGATTTGCTTTTTGTTCATCAGTATCTTTGGCAAGTTTTAAGGCTTCCATAACTCCTTTATAGGCTTCTGCGTCTTTGTCAATACTGGATTTCAAAGTGTCACCTAGGAAGCTGGCTTTTCCTGCAATAGCAGACATTTCTTCGCGAAGATCCTCTGGAATTTTTTTCCCAGCAGAAAGTTCGGCAACCATTTCAATAAGACTTGCAGCTGTAGCAGCAGATAGTGCAGCTGCACAACCCCCACCAGGAAGAGGAGATGAAGATGCAGTGTGGGTTAAGTAATCTGATATATTCATGGTACTAATCATTGGAAAATTCCTCCTGCTCGCTTGTCGTAAACCAGTTGGCCTTGTTTGATAACCCGTTCAACAGTGTTGACTCCCAGGTGATATGGAATAAATTGATATGACTGATTTTCAAGAATAATAATGTCAGCTTGTTTGCCGATATCAATGCTGCCGATTGTATCTGCCCGGTTCAGTGCTGCGGCACCATTGATAGTCAGGGCTGTAATAGCTTCTTCAGGTGTCATATTCATATATAATACACTAAGCCCAAACAAAAGAGGAATGGATTCAGAAAAACAGCTGCCAGGATTCATATCTGTTGCCAGTGCCAGGCAACAACCAGAATCAATTATTTTTCTAGCATCTGCATAAGGTTCTTTGAGGCTGAAAGCAGTTAAGGGTAGTACCGTAGCAACTGTGCTAGAATTTGCCATCAAGCTCAGGTTGCTGTCAGAAGAGTGGAGCAGGTGGTCAGCAGAAACAGCGCCTAGCTCGACAGCAAGTTCTGCTCCGCCGGTTTGAATCATTTCGTCGGCATGGATTTTGATTTTTAGACCCAATTGTTTGGCTTTATTTAAAAATTTCCTGGATTGGTTTACTGAAAAAACATCTTTCTCGCAAAAGATATCACAAAATTCAGCAAGATTATCATGAGTGATATCAGGCAGGACCTTCTCTGCGAGAAAGTTAAGAAATAAAGAGCTTTTATTTTTATATTCTACAGGGATAGCATGGGCACCAAGAAAAGTGGAGATCACATCAACCGTGTGCTCCTTATGCAGAATCTGCATGGCCTTGAGTTGTTTTATTTCTGTTTTGTGATCTAAGCCGTAGCCACTCTTTCCTTCTACTGTTGTCACTCCAAAACCTAGCATCGAGTCGAGCCTGTTGCGTCCGCTTTCACATAAGTCTTTTAATGTTGATTTGCGGGTTTGAGATACAGTGCTGACAATGCCGCCGCCTTGTTTCATAATCTCCATATAACCTGTTCCGGCCAGTCGTTTGCAAAATTCTTTTTCTCTATAGCCTCCAAAGATAAAATGGGTGTGGGAATCGATAAATCCTGGAAGTACAGATTTGTTTTCCGCATCGATTACCGTGTAATCTTTCAGTTGTATATTTTCAAGAACTGCCTTTTGCTTGCCCACATCAGTTATAATACCCTGGTGAGCAGTTACGGCACCATTATGGATTATGTGCAGATTATTCATTTCACTGCCTGATTTGCCGGAAAATCCTTTACAGGTGACTAGTTCTCCAATGTTTTTAATGAGAATCTTCTTTTTTCTTGTAGTATCGTCTGTCATAGGCTGATGAGTACTGAATTACAGGGATTTACAAAATGATTTTTAAAAAATATCATTCGAAAATTCTATTTTCCAGCACCTGCTCCATCTCAAAAGTATTAAGGCTCAGGTAATAACAGGCAGCATCAATTAATGGAGCCATGGGTGTTAAACCTATTATTTCACTGGATGCCACGGATATTCCATATCGATTGGCTTCAATTTTTATCAATTCAAAAACCCGATATATTGCAGTCTTGGAATAATCTGTCAAATTCATGGAGACCTGCACCTGATTCAGCTTTTGAATATTTATACCAATCGCTTTGCAGTGCTGGAAACCTCCACTGCTTTGCCGAATTTTTTTGGCAATAGATTCGGCAATGGTTTTATCTTTTGTGTGCAGATTGACATTAAAGGCAATAAGAGGCACTCGGGCACCTATGGCACACACCCCGGCACTGGGGTGTGGAGTTGCAGGTCCATAATCCGGTATCCAGTCTTTACTTTGTAGTTTTTCTTTCATGCCTTCAAATTGACCTTTTCTGATCATGGCAAGATTAGCTCTGAGAGGCTGACTTGCTGATTTTTCGTATAAAAAAACAGGTAGGTCTAAATCAGCAGCAGCTCTTTGGGCAAGCTGTTTTGACAATGCAACTGTTTCTTCAATGCTAATGTGGCGTAAAGGTATGAATGGTATTACGTCCACTGCTCCCATGCGAGGATGTTGACCAGCATGATTTTTCAGGTCGATTATTTTTACAGCAATGGACATGGCAGTGTGCATTGAATCGAGCAATTTTTGCGGTTCTCCCAAAAGAGTCACAACCAATCTATTGTGGTCGTAATCCGCGCTGTAATCCAAAAGTTTGACACCGGTTTTGCCTCGAAATGGCTCAAGCAGTTGTTCGATTTTTCCCGCATCTCTTCCTTCGCTGAAATTTGGTACACATTCAACTAACTGTTTTTTCCTTTGCATTTGAAGTTTCCTGGTTAATTATTTAACTTTTCTTGTTTCATTGCTTCTGAGACTAAAGCGGCTAAGTGGTTTTCATCTGCTTGAAACGGGAGGGTGATGTGGTCATTTCCGGATGTTGTCTGATTGTATAATGCACTAACCTCCATTGCATTTTTATTGCCAGCCCAACTGCGTCTGGCAACTCCTCCCATGACGTCCCAACAAATAGCACGTTTGATTATATCATCTACTCTATGGCTTCCATCAAGTACTAGGCCAAAGCCACCATTGATTGCATTGCCAATTCCAACACCACCACCGTTATGCAGGGCTACCAGGCTCATTCCTCTTGCAGCATTACCAGCAAAACAATGTGTGGCCATTTCGGCCATGATGTTGGAGCCATCCTTTATGTTAGCTGTTTCCCGGTAAGGTGAATCTGTACCTCCTGTGTCATGATGATCCCGACCTATCATGATTGGCCCAATTTCTTTGTTACGGATCATCTTGTTGAAGGCAAGGGCAATGTCTGTACGTCCTTGGGCATCTTGATAAAGGATTCTTGCCAGTGTACCAACGACTAATTTGTTTTTTGAGGCATCACGAATCCAATTGTAATTGTCACGGTCCTGAAAACGATTGTCAGGGTTAATGCAGGCCATGGCTGCATGGTCGGTTTTTTCAAGATCGTTTTTGTCGCCACTTAGGCAAACCCAGCGAAACGGTCCATAACCATAATCAAATAATAGGGGACCCATAATATCTTCAACATAGGATGGGAAAATAAAACCATCCAGCGGATTGTTTTTATTTTTACAGACTTCTGTGACACCTGTGTCATAAACTGCTTTTAGAAAGCTGTTTCCGTAATCGAAAAAATAAGTTCCCCGGTTAACCAGTTGATTGATCAGGTGGTAGTGTTGTTTAAGTGAAATATCCACTTGTTTGGCAAATAATGATCTGTTTTGCGAAAGCATCTTTGTCCTTTGCTCAAAGCGAAGGCCTTGCGGGCAATATCCACCTTCGTAGGCGGCATGACATGAGGTTTGGTCAGATAGAAGGGGGATTTGAATATTGTTGATTACTGCATATTGCAGAAGATCAACAATGTTACCAAAATAAGCTAGGGCCGCAGGTGATTTCTGTTGTATGTGTAAGTTGGCCTCTGCAAAGGCTGTTTCAGGAGTACTCAATACTTTGTCAATCCAACCTTGAGAGTGACGTAGGGAGATTCTAGACTGGTCAACCTCAGCAATTATACTGATACCACCTGCGATTTTGACGGCTTTACCTTGTGCTCCGCTCATACCGCCAAGACCGGAAGAGATAAATAGTATGCCTGCTAAGTTGTCGTCTTTTGCTAGCCGAAATTTTGATCGTGCAGCATTGAGAACAGTATTGTATGTCCCATGAACAATACCTTGAGGGCCAATATACATCCAGCCACCTGCTGTCATTTGACCATAATTGGCAACACCTATTGCTGCTGCACGACGCCAGTTTTCCTGGTCATCAAAGGCACCAACCATTAGGGCGTTGGTGATTATTGTTCTGGGAGATTCAATAGAGGAGGTGAAAAGCCCTAAAGGGTGACCGGATTGGACAACTAAGGTTTGTTGTTCGGTTAATTCTTTGAGATATTGTTTGATCAGCAGATATTGCATCCAGTTTTGGCAAACTTGTCCGGTTTCCCCATATGTAACAAGCTCGTAAGGATAGAGGGCAATTTCGAAATCAAGGTTGTTATCTATCATTACTTGGAAAGCGCGTCCTTCTAGGCATTTACCCCGGTATTGGTTAATGTTTTTTCCTGAAATTTGTCCTGGCGGTCGGAAACGATAACCATAAATACGCCCATGGGTATGCAACTCAGATAGAAATTCAGGAGCAAGTTGTTCGTGCCATTTAGGTGGGATATAGCGAAGTGCATTTTTTAAGGCCAGAATGGAATCGGACTTGGATAAATTGGAATACCTTTTTGGAGCGCGCCTGATTTTTGGGGAAAAGGAAGGCATTTTTGGTATTTTTTTAAACAGTGAATCCAAGCTGATGTTCATGGATGATGAAATATCTGGGTTGTTCATCATTGACTCCCAAGTAAATTTGGTTGCAATGGTAATCTTTGCCAAGTCGCCTCTGAATAATGGAGTACAGGTATATATGGCTTGGCCAAGGGGTTACATTTCCATTGACAAGAGGAAATGAAGCTATATAAATTGTTGTATATTCACTAAGTTTCCATGTCAATCAAAAACAGAGGTTCTCCATGCAGCCATTTTATATGGGAGGGCAGGAGTTATCCATTAAAACTCTTGCCTCTATTGCCAGAAGTAATATGCCAGTTCAGCTCAGTAAAGGAGCAATAGAGCGTATTGTTGCCTCACGCAAACTGATAGATTCATGGGTGGAACAGGAAAAGACAGTTTACGGAGTGACTACAGGTTTTGGTGCACTTAGTGATGTGGCAATTTCAAAAAAGGATACCCGTACTCTGCAAAAAAATATTTTGATGAGTCATGCTTCCGGAGTAGGTTTACCTCTGGGCAATGACGCTGTAAGGGCAATGATGGCTCTTCGGCTAAAGGATATTGCACAAGGGCATTCAGGTGTCAGGCTGCAGACCAGTCAGTATCTGGAGACTTTTTTGAATAATGATGTGTGTCCAGTTGTTCCGGAGAAAGGTTCAGTTGGTGCAAGTGGCGATCTTGTTCCACTTGCACATATGTCACTTCCTCTCATTGGCTTGGGTGAAGCAAATATTGACGGGCAAATTCGGAAAGCCCAGGCAGCATTGAAAATTTGCTCCTTGAAACCATTGGTACTGGAAGCAGGAGAGGGGCTTGGACTGTTAAACGGAACTCAGGCAATGACGGGAATAGGTGCCTTGGCTGTCCATGATGCACTTCGTCTTTTTCAGTTGGCAAATATTGCTGCAGCAATGAGTTTGGAAGTTTTGATGGGTTCAAAAACAGAATTCGATCCTCGCATTCAGCAAGTTCGACCACACCCGGGACAGGCAAAAACAGCTGCCGTAATGTCTCGAATTATTCACAATAGCGAGATTGTTTCGTCGCATAAAGATTGCGGTAGGGTTCAGGATGCATATACGTTACGCTGCTCACCTCAAGTTCATGGAGCTTCATATGATGCTATTAATTACGCATCGGAAGTTATTACTACTGAAATGAACTCCTCAACTAATAACCCACTTATTTTTGCAGAAACAGAAGATTTTTTGCTTGGTGGGAACTTTCATGGTCAACCAGTGGCAATGGCACTTGATTTTATGTGTATGGCAGTGGCAGAACTTGCTAACATCTCTGAAAGACGAATTGAGCGATTAGTAAATCCCATGTTAAGTGGATTACCTGCATTTTTGGTAGATAATGGTGGGCTCAATTCTGGTTTCATGATTGCACAGTATGTGGCAGCATCACTTGTTTCAGAAAATAAGGTTTTGTCTCACCCTGCGGTGGTGGACTCAATACCGACCTCTGCCAATAAGGAGGATCATGTCTCTATGGGGATGATCTCAGCAAGAAAGTGTAGAGATGTTGTACGAAATAGTGAGGATGTTATTGCTATTGAATTGCTTTGTGCTGCGCAAGCACTTGATTTGTTTACTAACTTGAAGCCTGGAGCCGGCTCGTTTGAAGCATATAAAGTGATTCGTGAAAAGATACCTCATCTTGAAAAAGATAGGATTTTGGCACATGATATCCAGATTATGCGCGATCTAATGCAGAATGGGGCAATAATAAATGCTGTTGCAGTGAAAATAGGTCCTCTTGATGTCTAAGATCCAAGGCAATTATTGCTCTCAGGCCTAAGTCAAGTATGAAAACATTTGATCATTTCTCAGCAATTATTGCTCGTTAGGAATAAAAAAAGCGAATTATTTTCTTGTAAAAATAAAAATCATGATGTATCTACGAATTAAGAATGAAGACGTTTTCTTTTTTGTTAATCAATGCTGTGTTATATATAACTTGACACCTTAAAAGGTTTAACTGATATTAAGAATCAGGAAATCCTGTAATTAACTTTTTCGTGGTAACCTTCCAGATTATATTGATAAATCTAAGATACCAGTGAAATTTGTTGATTAGCATGTATTAATTTATTGAAATAGCCTGGCAAAAATGAGGTGTCAAAAGGTTTTTTTTAAAAAAATAGAAAACCTGTTTAGCAGAATTGATCTATCAAGGTGATAGTTTCAGTATATTTATTTTGGTTCCAGTTTGGGGCCAGTCACAAAACTGTACGACAAGGTCGCACGTTTAAAAAGGAGTACTTACAATGGCAGAAGGAACTGTTAAGTGGTTTAATGATTCTAAAGGATTTGGTTTTATCGAGCAAGATGGCGGTAAAGATGTATTTGTTCATCATTCAGCAATACAGGCTGATGGATTCAAATCCCTTGAAGAAGGAGAACGAGTGAGCTTTGATGTGGTCGATGGAGCAAAAGGACCTGCTGCAGAAAACGTTGTTAAGCTCTAAGTTCTAAACACAAGCTGTATTTATATTCTCAGTCCTGATTATATCGGGGCTGAGAATTTTTTTTGTCATTTAGCTATTCTTGGTTTTTTTAAACGCTGTTTTTTTGAAAAATATACAGATAAACCGAGATTCTTTTTAGTGAACCGGATGCAATTTTGGTTTCATGCAATTTACTATTAACTCTTTCTATATTTTATCAGCTATTTTTTAAATCAGTTCTATTCTGACGTGACTCCCACCTTATTTTTTTCATGTTTTTCATTTCTTCTGGCCACCACTGCTTATCATCAGTGATACCCAATTTTCAGTTTCAGGTCTTTTTTTATTGGTCTGATTGTAATCGATAACTGCTTCTCTATTAGGGAAATAATTGCTGAGTCAATCAATACAAGCAGTGATAAACGTTAACAGTTAGTTCTTGTAAGTAGTTTTAATGGGGTCCCATTTGTGAAGAGGAAATTTTAACTTTTGCTGGCGTTTAGGAAATCTGTTTGGAGGTTAACTTCTTTTAAGCGAATGTAAGTTTTGATATCCTGAAAAAGGTGACAAACTATTTTTGAGATATTTCCTGGTAAGCTATGCGCGGCAGGTTGGTAACATGCTCAATGAAGGAATTGTGGATATCTTCTAGGAGAAAATAGTTACGTGATAATGAGATCGGTAATTTGTTTGATAGAATTGTTCGTGATTGTAGATGGTATATTTTCAGTCATGGTTTTCAACATCGATTTTTAAGATCATAATAAAATTTTGCGGCACAATCAGGACATATCCCATGGCTAAAATCAATATCTGCGTGCTGGCTTATATAATCATCTATCTGGTTCCAGTAGCCGTCATCATCTCGAATCTTTTTACAGCCAGAGCAGATCGGCAGGAGACCACTGAGGGCTTTTATGTTATCTAGTGCCTTTTGTAGTTCTTGAACCAATTTTTCTCTTTCTTCTTCTGCCTGCATTTCTTTAGTAACAATAGTTAGTGATCCTAATGAAATACAGGTATTGTCAGTGCTGAATGTTTCAATGTTTGCTTCATCTTTAAGCCAAATGAATTCATTTGAAACTGGAAGAGATAATTTGTAGACAGCTTCAATCTTACCAGTGTTTTGGCTTGTTTTTCTTAATTTTGGTCTGACATTACTGAGCTGGGGGCCAGTTACGATTTCCTCTTTTATTTTTTCGTCAATACCTGAATATTCATATATTCGGCGGGTTATTATATTATTTCTAAGCGTTTCAGCGGCATTCGAGTTTTTGCAGTTTAGCAGGCTGGTAAGCTGTGGGCTTACGTATTCGTACCAGATGGTTTTTTGGTCCTCATACCAGGCTGCCAGGTAAGGCATAACAGGTGCTTTGATATTGTCAATTTTTTTTAAGGCGTCGATGCAGCTGTTCACTCTCTTTTTGAGTTCTTTGCTGGAAGGATCAGTGATTATACGACCACAGTAATCTGATTTGTTAAATATGTATTTCAGCACGTTGTTTCTAAGTATTTTCTAGGGTGATTTGGATAAAAGTTGGCTATATTTTCTTGCAACAAAAAGGCCATGTTTTTAAGTATCAGGAATTGTAGCTCTTTTGTCGCTTTATGTTTAGTGAAATTTTTCTGGGAGTAAAGAAAGTTGACCTTTTTAATGTAGTTGCATGTTTAATTATTTATTGTGAAAACAGCTTGTTGTCTTGAGGTGGTCTTGTATTGCTGTGGTTATGTCAGGAAAAAGTTTAGATGTGGTGTCGAAAAAATTTACACTAACACCTCGCCCGGAATAGCAGCGTTCCGGACAAGATATTGGATTTCAAAGGGGACTATGCTTCATTGTTTGCCTCGGAACGTTTTTGTTTTCTAGCAAAGGTGGCTGCTTCCATCCCTGCAACACATCCTTCACCAACCGCTTTAGCCATCTGGTAAGGTGGTCCAGTGATATCCCCAGCGGCGTACATGCCAGGAATGTTTGTTTCAGTTTTTTTGGTAGTGTCGATGTACTTAAATGTCTCCATGTCTAGTTGGACTCCTATTTGAGTAGCAAGTTCCAATGCTCCTTTTGAGCCAAGTTCAATAAAGAGGCCGTCAACTTTGATTGTGTTGCCTGATGATAGTTCAAGGGAGGTGACAGCATTATCACCATGAATAGCCTTGACAGCATTGTTGCTGATAATCTCTACAGCGCTGTTGTTGAGACGATTCAGCAGGTCTTTGGAAACCTCGGGTTTGTCGCATACCAGATAAACTTTTTCAGCATATCCAAGTAAGGTAAGTGCACCGTCTACAGCTGCACTTCTGTTGCCGGTTACTGCGACTGTGGCTCCACGGTAGAAATTAGCGTCGCAGTCAACACAATAGCTCACGCCGCGGCCAAGGAGTTTTCTTTCGCCAGGGGCCTTGAGCTTTTTTTTGCTCACGCCCATGGTAAAAATAACGGTTCTGGTTTGTATGGTGCTTCCGCTTTCTATTTCTACCTGAAATGTTTTTTCATCCTGGCTTATTTTTAAAACATCTTCCGCAATTATCTCTGCACCAAACTGTTTTGCCTGGGCCATCCCGGTTTCAAGTAAGACTTGTCCGGTTGTAATACCAGCGACACAGGCATAGTTTTCAACATGAGCGTTGTACAGTGCACTGTTTTCAATTCGGCCAAGAATCAGTACTGATGTTTTTTTTCTTGAAGCATGAATGGCAGCCTGAATTCCAGCTGGGCCTGCGCCGATAATTACTACATCATATTTCTTTTCATTCATTAACGTTTCTCCTGTCTGTTTAAAATGCAAACAGAATTGTAATAATCAGTAAGTCTGAAGAATACATATTATTTATAGATAAGATGAATCAGGTTGCTGTATTACCATGTGGTAGAATGGCTGACAAGTGGTGTGTTTGATCCTTGTGAGAATGTTTAAGCTATCCAGGAAGCGTAGTTTTAATGAATTTGTCTTAAGTCTCAGGGGTATGAGGAAATAGGCTTATATGTTTGTTAAATGTTAACATCTTGTATCTTTTTTCTAAACATTACTAAATAAAGTGCTGGAAATATTCAGGCAACTTTTTGCTATGTCTTTTGCACTGGAATACAAGGCGTTTAACAGATGAGAGGAAAAATGGAAAATATTGACTGTTGATGAAGGTGAAAAAATAATCTAATGACTTGAAATATAATGAATTGTATAGTTATCTTCTTTTATTGATTACAGATGAAGCCATGTGGGAAAAAAACATCGAAAATTGATATTTTACCTCTATTCCAATGTCGACATTTTTCAATTTATAATGTATATTTTGATCTTTTTAGAGGCTTTTTAGAAAATAGTTGTGCAGGATAAATTTCTTTTAAGTATTTTCATCCTTGTTAACGGCTGACGATGACACTTGGTGTCAGGCTGATTGGTCTATAGCATGAAATCCTTTTTTTACCAGTTGTACTCATTGCTTATAAAACCCTGAATTTCAAACTGCCGCTTTCTGCGGCCCAAGGTAACTGACTGTGGATATATCATTTTTAGAGATGATGGCCAATGCGGGTCTTATGGTTAAACTCGTAATGTTGGCTTTGCTCATTTTTTCTATCGTTTCATGGAGTATTATTGTGATGAAACTCTGGACTTTCAGAAGAGTTTCCAATCAATCAGATGACTTTCTTGATCAGTTTTGGGAGTGTCAGGATTTGAGTGAAGCTCACGAATCTGCTGATGAATATGCCTTTAGTCCAGAAGCAGTAGTTTTTATATCAGGTTATGATGAGTTACAAAGGATTAGGAAGGCTCGAAGCAGCAGGGGGAGTGGTAAGGCCACCTTGGAGATGCAGCTTGCTACCATGGATAATCTGAAACGAGCAATTCGCAAGGCACAGCTGGTAGAGTTTGATCGATTGGGACATATGCTTCCATTTTTAGCAACAACAGGCAGTGCTACTCCGTTTATCGGTCTTTTTGGAACTGTTTGGGGGATTATGAACTCCTTCCAGGAAATAGGTATGCGCGGCTCAGCCTCGCTTGCAGTTGTTGCTCCCGGTATTTCTGAGGCTTTAATAGCAACAGCTGCTGGGTTGGCAGTTGCTATCCCGGCTGTAATTTTTTATAATTTTTTCTCTAACAAACTTGGCGATCTTGAGTCTGAAGTGGAAAATTTTTCAACCGATTTTCTCAATATCATTGAACGAGATATCCTTACCAGGGCATAAGTTCAGAAAAGAATTGTAGGGACAGGACAATGGGACCAGTTAGACGCAGGGGAAGACGCGGGTTGGTAGCGGAAATTAACGTAACACCATTGGTTGATGTGATGTTGGTGTTACTTATTATTTTCATGGTGACAGCTCCTATGATGACTCAAGGGCTGCAGGTGGACTTACCGGAAACGACCTCAAAAGCGTTGCGGCAGGATGAGGAACCGTTGGTGGTGTCCTTAAGTAAAGAGAGTGAGATTTATCTGGGAAAAGTTAAAGTAAGCAGTTCGCTTTTGAAGCAACAATTGAGTGCGATGTCTGAAGATGATAAAAAAACAAGACCCATATACCTGCATGCCGATAAGCTGGTTCCTTATGGACAGGTTGTGGCTGTTATGTCAAAAATAAAACAGGCTGGTTTTGCAAGATTGGGAATGATTACCAAACCACCTGGTACAAGGAGATAGGTGTTAGATTTTGGATGCACTTAATTTCAGGGACACAGAATTTTTTCTGGCACAACAGAGAGTTAAACGGTGGTGGTTAGGGCCTATATTTTTTGCAGTTTGTCTTCATGTTTTAGCCGTAGCTGCCTCAATTTCTTTACCATCACTTCTTGCTAAGCGCCCATTGTTGGATGAAATTGTTACTGTTAATTTGGTTGCCCTTCCTGAAGTTGAAATTGCAAAACCCAAGCCGGTTCCTAATAACAAAGTTAGAGTATCACCAGTAGTGAAAAAGCAAAAATTACCAGAAATTGTAAAACCTGAAGTTCAGGTACCAGAGCTGGTAAAACCAACTGTAGTTAAATTGAAATCAGCAGCGCCAATTTCAATTAAGCCAAAGAAACGAAAAAGAAGAAGAGCTAAAGACACTAGGCTTGCTGATGAAAAAGAGAAAGAAAAAAAGTTGATTGCTCAAAAACGAGTAAAAGAGCAACGTGAATTAGAACGAAAACAACGTTTGGCTCAGGCACGTTTAGATGAGTTACGTGCTGAACAGGCAGCTAAAAGAGCTAGAGAAGAACTCGCATCCTTAATCAGGACCAGCGATTCGTCAAGCAGGAATACTAGGTCATCAGGCTCAAGACAGGTTAGCTCTGTGGTCCTTAAACAATATCTTTCTGCAGTTGATGAAAGGTTGCGGAGATATTGGATACTTCCAGATATGCGGAAGTGGAATAAAGGCTTAGAGACAGTAGTTGTACTGACTATCCAGAAAGATGGGACTGTTCTTCGCAAAATGATAGAAAAAAAGTCAAATGATCCATTCTATGACCAATTCGTGATGAAAACCATCCAGAGTTCTTTACCAATGCCTCCCTTTCCTGCCTTAATGTCGAGAAAGACCATTGAAGTCGGGATAAGATTCAGACCGGGCGAATTGTTGATGTAACTTTGAGTTATAATTACTTATTTTTGGAATATTATACCTGTTGTAGGGTATTTATGGTGCAGTTAAAACGTTGTCAATAATTACTACTCACTAAGTGACAAAATGAAATTTTCCTTAAACGTTAAAAGTTTTTTTCTTCTTCTTGTTATTATTTCAGTTACATCTTTTGTTCTGCCTTTGAATAATGCTCATGCTGAAAGGGTGTATATAGACTTAACTGCCACTGATGTACGGAAAGTAGTGGTTGCAATTCCATATTTTACTCAGAAATCTATACCAGGCCCTGCATCTGCTAAAGGACAGGAAATGGCTGCTCTTCTCTCAAGTGCACTGGATTTTCATGGCTTTGTTGATATAATTAATCCAGAAAAGTTTGGTGGTCAAAAAGAGAGTGACTGGAAAGCACTTGGTGCTGATTATGTGTTAATGGGGCAATATGACACCAGTTCTTCTGGTATGCTCGTTGAGGGGAGGATCTTAGATGTTTCAGAAGATAAAATGCTAGCTGGTAGACGGTATCGAGGATCAATTAAACAGCAGGATGATATGGTTTTGCGACTTTGTGATGCCATTGTTAAAGAATTCACGGGTGAACTTGGTATAAGCAGAAGCAGAATTGCTTTTGTATCTGATGGAAGCGGCAGCAAGGAGGTCTATGTAAGTGATGCTCTTGGGCGCCATCCACGACAGATTACTAAGCATCGTCGACTTGTTGTTTCTCCACGTTTTTCTGCTGATGGTCGCTATCTCAGCTATTCTTCTTATCATTCAGGAAATCAGAATCTTTATGTTACGGATTTAACTCAGAGTAAGGTTACTCGAGCACTTTCCAGGCATAAAGGTATGAATATGGCACCTGCCTGGTCACCAGATGGGAAGAAAATAGTGATTACTCTTAGTAAGGATGGCAGTCCAGATCTTTATCTCATGACCCCAAAGGGGAAAATTCTTGAACGTCTTACTTCCAAGACCGGAATAAATGTATCACCTTCCTGGTCGCCTGATGGTAAACGGATTGCCTTTGTATCTGACAGAAGTGGACGTCCACAGGTGTATATGATGGATGTAAAAAGTCAACGCACCCAGCGTTTGACATTTCAAGGCAAGGAAAATGCTGAGCCGTCCTGGTCAGCAAAAGGTGATTTGATTGCCTATTCTAGTCTTGTAGATGGAAGGTATCATATCTTTATTATGGATCCAGAAAATTTGTCGTCAGCTAAACAGGTTACTAGTGGTTGGGGTGATTTTGAATCTCCTTCGTGGTCACCTGATGGTAAACAGATTATTTTATCCAGACGTAGAAATGGTCGTCAGGATATTTGTTCCATTCATAAAAATGGAAAAGGGATCAGGGTATTGTTTCGTAATGTAAAAGGAAATAAATCTTATCCTCAATGGTCCAGTCGGCTTAAATAAAATTATTATTTACCCTTATGGTTGATTTAAGGTCATGAAATGATTTCGACTGGCTTGTTTGAAAATCATATCATTTATTTGTTTTCTATAGAGTGATTTCAAACAAAGATCAATTTCCGGGCAGCCACTGGTTAAAACTTGTTGAGTCATACAGAGTAGTTTTTTTCGTCTACACTAATATACAGCCTTGGGATGAAAAAAAATAATTATAAAATAATACAATTTAATATATACAAAGCGTACTAAGAGGAATGTGATGGACAGGATATGTAAAGTTTTAATAATGGGCTGTTCGGTGTTTTTATTGTGTCAATGCGCTGCTCAGGATGAGGTCCGTGATTTAAGTTATCAAATTAGGGCTGTGAATAAAAAAGTAGATGAAATGCGTGGAACAACTGTTGATCAGATGCAGAAAAAACAAGCTAGTTCATTTAACAGAATAGATGATGTAAATGATGCTTTGCTGCAGATTCGTTCATCCCTTGAAGAAAATGCACTCATGGAAAGTCAGTTTCGTGAACAGACCAAGGAGGATTTTTCAGGTCTTCAGGTAAGTGCTAATAGGCTTCAGGCAGAAAATAAAAGAAAAATTCAGATCCTTGAAGGTAAAATTCAGCAACTTCACTCTGAGATGGCTAGTTTAAAACAGGATCGCATCAGATATGCTGAAAAGCGAGTGCAAACTGCAGCCAGACAGGCTGAGGAGGCTCGTCGAAGAACCGTTCAGGCTTCATCTCGCGGCAGGGCTGGTGTTGTGAAAATTGAACCAGATAAACGAAAAGCAAGAGTTGATAGTAGCTCAGACACTTCAACTAGAAGGCAATCCAGAAAATCGGTAGTTGTTGCTTCTTCTGGTACTAAATCAGGCAGTAAGCAAAAAAGCACAAATGGAAGCCCAAAACAAGCTGGCGATCAATTTGGAAAAGCAGTTGCTCTGTTTAACGCAAAAAAATATAAGGAAGCCTATTCTGGATTTGAACAGGTACTTTCCGGTAACCCTAGAGGGAATAGGGCAGCTGAGACATTGTTTTATATGGGTGAGGCTCTTTATAATCAGGGAGAATATGATCTAGCAATACTTGATTATCAGAAGGTTATTTCAAATCATTCTAAACATAAAAGGAAACCTGCTGCATTGTTGAAGCAGGGGATGTCTTTTGAAAAATTAACTGATCTTGAAACTGCAAAAATAATTTATAAAAAGCTTGTTTCTGAGCATCCTGGCACACCAGAGGCAAAAGCTGCAAATGTACGATTGGGTAATATATAAAGATTTTCGATTTTTTGTATTTAAACAATATGGGATTGCTTAAGTATTATACAAAAAACTTTATATATTCTTAGGTGAGATGATTGTGGCTAAGAAGATTCGTTTAGATGCTTTGTTAGTTTCTAAAGGGCTTGCCCTAGACATTACCAGTGCTCGTGCATATATCGGTGCAGGTAAAGTTTTAGTGAATGACCATTTATCAGGAAAAGCAGGTTCATTGTGCCTGGAAGACTGTAAACTGGAATTAAAGAAGAAAAAACAATATGTAAGTAGGGGCGGTAAAAAGTTAGAAGCAGGTCTGGCTGCTTTTAATCTTAATGTGAAAGGATTGATTTGTGCAGATATCGGATGTTCTACCGGTGGATTTACTGACTGCCTGCTGCAAAAGGGAGCGAGTCGAATATACTGTGTTGATGTTGGATATGGCGTTCTGGACTGGAAAATCAGGCAAGATAGCAGGGTTGTTGTTCTTGAGCGGACGAATGCACGTATGTTAACGCGAAAGCAGATTCCTGAAAGCTTACAACTTGCTGTTATTGACGCTTCTTTTATATCTTTAAAATTATTGTTGGCACCTGTTTGTAAAATGTTTGATGGGGCAATTCAGGTATTAGCTCTGGTGAAGCCGCAATTTGAACTACCTCGGGAGAAGGTTGCAAAAGGAGGGGTTGTTAATGGGGCAGATCTTCATGATGAGGCATTGGCTATGGTTCGGAAGTTTGCTACTTGTGAAGGTTTATCTTGCCAGGGAGTTGTTGCTTCCCCAATACAGGGTGCTAAAGGTAATCAGGAGTTTTTGATGTATCTATCCAGATGAGAGATTATTTCCCACTTTTTTATGCTGTAATAACTCTGGGAAAAGAGAATTAAAAGCTGCTTATTTAGCTTTTAAAGGTTTTAAAAATTAACCATGAAAGGTTGCTGTATGTGCAGTGGATTTTTCATCCGGATTTGGCCGGTTATATGATGAAGGAGAATTACATGAAGTTTTTTGCTTTTAAAAATATTTTTAAGACTATAGCTCTTGCTCTGGCTTTTTGGGGAATGAGCTCATCAGCATCAGGCATGGCTGCTGAATTTGTAAATATCAACAATGATGGCGTAAATCTTCGCTCTGGTCCAGACACAACATATGAAATCTTATATGAATTACCTTTGGGCTACCCCTTAAAAGTTATTTCCAGAAAAGGTAAATGGCTCAAGGTAAGTGATTTTGAAAATGATCGTGGATGGGTGAGTTCTTCACTGGTCTCTAAAAATGATTATGTTATTGTTAAGGTAGCAGAGGCCAACGTCCGTAATGGAGCTGGAACAAAGTATAAGAAGATTGGTAGTGTGGTTCGAGAGGTTATTTTGAAGAAAATTGATAGAAGAGCTGATTGGGTAAAGGTTCAGCATCCTCAATTAACCGGCTGGTTGCATAAAAAGCTTATCTGGCCTTAATCTTTTATTTTTGTAATAATAATTTTATTGATATCAGCAGCAAAATTAACCGGCAGGCGAACAACCCTGCCGGCTTTGTTTTGAAACAGTAGATATTGATTCCAGAGACCAAATAAAAACAAATCTCTGGTTATTTCCACATCTTTTTTGCAGTAGGTTTTTAATAAATCAAATTGTCCTTGTTTGAACCATTTCAGAGCCAGTAATCCATCGCCACTTTTCATTATTTCAAGGGTGTGTTCTGCCAGTCTGTCCAGGCTGAGCCGATAACCAAGCTGATTTCTGATTAATTCAAGTATATCAAGTGATGGTAGGCTATGCAGATTTTTATGGGTATAAGCAGAGAGGACTTTGTTGTCAAAACGTTTGTTATTAAAACCGATTATCAGATCTAGGGAAAATAGATGATTGATCAATTGGTTAATATTGTTTTCTTCGTAATAGAAGTATTTATCTTTTGCACCATCGTATAGAACAGCAACGCTTATTCCCATCTTTTCCGCACGATGCCATCCTCCTACCTCTTGAGCCGACCGTCTGGTTTCCACATCAAAAACACCGTAACTTTTAGGTAAAGAAAAGGCTGTAAAGGTGACAATGCCATTGTCTGGTTCAAAAATTTTGGTTTTTTCTACACGATTTATTTTTGTTTCCTGGATTTGATTTTGGTATTGTTTTGCATCGATAAGTTTCTCCATAATCAGAAGAGATGTTTTTTTATCAATGGGTCTGTTGCCGGAGCCACATTTGGGAGAATGTACGCAGGACGGACAGCCAAGGTCACAGGTGCAGCTACTAATTGCGTGAAGTGTGGCTTTGAATAGCTTGTCAATTTCAGTAAACGCTTTTTCAGCAAGACCAATACCTCCAACGTAACCATCATAAATAAAAATGGCAGCGCCTTTAATTTGATCATGCCAGGGATGAGAGATACCACCAATATCATTTCGATCACATAGAACCAAAAGGGGCATAACAGCAATAGCAGCATGTTCCAGTGCGTGAATACCACCCATAAAATGTAAATGATTTTTCTCACATTCATGGCGTAACCACTCTGGAATTTCAATCCATATTCCTTGTGTTTCAAATATCTGCGGGGGGAATTCAAGAGGAATATGGCCAATTACTTTTTGACTGCCAATGAGGAATTTGCGATAACCGGTTATTATTTCAGTTACCCTGATTGAACCATAATGTACAAGTGTAGAGCCTACTTGAACAGTAGCGTATGTCTCAAGAATTTCAGTTGATTTTTGAGAGGAAACTCGAGTGAAATAATGAGGACGAATCTTAGAAATCAAAATTTCCTGGCCTTCCATGTCGAGTTTATGTACCAGCCATGACTGAGCCATATGCAAATATATTGCGCCTTGGTGACATTCTTTAAGTGCCCGTGAACTATCAATTTCTCCAATTATAGATTTACTATTCAGATCACGAATCTGATAGCGTGTACCACTTCCACGAAGATCAACATCTCTTTGGGGATATTTTCGTGATGCAAACCATGTATTACCATCAGCTGATTGCAACAGGCTCCCTTTGATGGTTAACTGGTTCAGATATTTAATTATATTTGAGATTGAACAGATGATTGGATCCTCAATGGAAATAGGAAGCTCTGCAGCAGTACATAGTAAATGTTGTTGAGTTATAAATTTGTTGTTTGGGTTAATAACTACAGGTTCAACCTTTCGTTTGAAAAAATCATCAGGATTTCTCATAAAATGTTGATCAAGAGCATCTTCCTGGCCAATCATGATCATAAGTGATTCCTGCATGGCGCGGCCAGCACGCCCGGCTCTTTGCCATGTGGCCATGATTGATCCTGGATAACCTACCAATATACAGATATCAAGGTTGCCAATATTAATTCCCAGTTCCAGAGCAGAAGTGCTGATGACTCCCAACAAGTCCCCGTTGGATAGACCTTGTTCTATTTCCCTGCGATCTTCTGCCAAAAAACCAGCTCTATACGATGCAATTTTACCCTGCAGATCCCCAAGTCTTTTATCAGTCCACATCGTGATGAGTTCAGTCATTTTTCTGGATTGTGTATAGACAATGGTTCGCAGTTTTCGTTTCAGGGCAGATTCTAAAAGTATGGTTGCTGAATAGGGAGCAGATTCAAGAGGATTTAGTAGGATAACATTACGGGGTGGTCGCGGAGCTCCTGATGTGGAAATAAGGCTGATAGGAGAGCTGATAAGGTTGCTGGCAAGTTCTGTAGGATTGCCAATAGTAGCAGATGATAACACGAAGACAGGTTTGGACCCATAAAGACTGCAAATTCGTTTCAGCCTTTTTATCACCCAACTCATATGAGAGCCAAACACACCGCGATATGTATGCACTTCATCGATAATTACATGGCTAAGATTCTGAAATAGCCTGCTCCATTTATCATGATAGGCAAGCATGGCAAGATGGAGCATGTCTGGATTGGTAACCAGGATACCCGGAAGGTGCTCCCTGATTTTTTTTCGTTTGTAAGGGCTTGTATCTCCATCGTAAATAGCTGCAATCTTTTGCTTGGAATCTTTAAAGCGTTCAGGGAAATGGGTAGCCATATTTTCCAGGATGCGGACTTGATCCTGAGCTAGTGCTTTAAGGGGAAACAGGTAGAGAGCATGAGCTTTTGGTTTATCAAGAAGGGTGGAGATTACAGGGATGTTGTAGATGATGCTTTTACCACTGGCTGTTGCAGTGGCGATTACAACATTATTATTTTTGTTGATTAAATTAATACCTGCCTTTTGATGGCTGTAAAGTGATGAAATACCCATGCTATCAAGAAGAGATAGAATTTCTTCAGGTAATTGGCAAGTTTCTGTGTCTTTAGCAGAATCAGTTCCGGGAAATACTTTATGAGCGACAACCTGAGGCCCATATTTTGTAGAGTTTTTAAGCGAAGCAATATACTCGGATACAGATCCTTGCATTATTTTATTGTTTATCATTTATTACATATGTCGTATCTTGCTCTGCCAGTCTATTTGCTTTAAACAGACAGAAAAGATGGTAAGCTAAGAGAAAAAATATTAATTGTGAATAGTTAATCATTACAAGCGAAGCATGATAATAACTTGGTTATCTTTATTAGGCTGATATTATTACAAATAAACAGAAAATATAGCTTCTATTGCTATTGGAAAGTTTACAAATGAATACAATCGCAACACTTGGTCCGGACAAGTCACATGCATGGCAGGCTGCGGCACAGTATGCCCCTGATGCTGATATAAAAATCTATCCGCATATTTCTGGAGTTCTTGAAGCATTTTCAGCCGGGGAAACGGAACTTGCAATACTGCCTGTTTATAACACCCGTGAAGGTGAGAATAAAGAGTATTTTCGTCTTTTAGGCCAACTTAGATCTTATTTTTGGATTGATAACATTGTTACTTCATCCAATCTTTCATTAGGGGCTTTTGATAACAATACAGGATTGCAGCAGTTAACTGTGTTGCTAGGTAAAAGAGCTGTCTTCAGGCAGTGTGAGGAATATATCGGTAACACTTTTAAGGATATTTCTTTGATGAGTGTGCATGATATTGATCAAAATATTAAAGAAATACGAAAATTTGAGTTACAGGGACGTGGCGTAATCGACTCTGAAGAAATGTTAAAAGCTCGTGGTTTGCATATTTTGGAGAGGGAGGTAGCGCCGCATAATAGAACACGGTACGCTGTTCTAGGGAAGAAACAGGCAAAACAGACTGGATATGATGCTACAGCTTTTGTGACAATGCCTCTGGATGACAGAGTGGGGATACTTGTTGATATTCTCAATGAATTTTCTTGTCGGGGAATAAATATTCTGGATATGCGCTCAGAAAACGATGTGAAGACCCAGAAGTTGCAGATTCATATGGAAGTGGAAGGTCATGGACTGGATTTGAATGTTAAAGAAGCGCTTGCCTATGTTGAAAACAATGTTATCCAGCAAGCCGGATCTATTAAGGTTCTCGGTAGTTTTCCACGTCTTGATATGAGGACAAAGCATATACATTCATTAGGTTTTATCGGAACCGGGAGTATGAGTGAATGGTTTGCTGAAAGGCTCGAAAACGAAGGTTATCAAGTAATTCTGACAGGCAGGAATTCCAAAGTTCGACCTGAAGAAATGATTCCACAAGTCGATGTTGTAGTGGTTTGCGTCCCAATTAGTGTGACTTCTGAGACTATTCAACAATATGGTTCACTGATTGAGGATGGTAAGGCTCTTGTTCTTCTGGCTGGTGAATCTGAAACTACTTTAAATACTGCTATAGAATCAACAGCCGACGGTGTTGAGGTTATGTTAGTTCATAATTTATGGGGTCCTCAAGCCGCAACAATGAAGGATAAAAATGCGATTGTAGTCCGTAGCTCCAGAAGCGGCCGACTCTGCAGTGAGTTTGAAGCTTTTTTATATAAACATGGTGCAACAATTTATCATGATTCAGCTGCAAAACATGATTTGCTCATGGGAATTGGTCAGAAATTACCAACAATGATATCCGTTGCATTGGCAATGACCCTGGAAGATAATCAGATCACTAGTGAAGATATTTCTGGTCACTGTACCCTTACTTCACTTTATCCGATTTTGGCAATGTCCAGAGTTCATTCACAAAATCCTAGGACATATGCAGAAATTATGTCCACCAGCGGAGACAGTGGTAAAATTGTGGGTGATTTTATTGAAAATTTGAAACAGGTAGTACTCATGGCTGGAGATGATCAGATATCTGAGTTATGCAACCTGATAGATAAAAATGGCCAATATCTTACAGAAGAATTTTTGCAGGCCAGAATGTCTCAGGCAAAAGCTTTGGATGGAATCCTAGGTAAATTATTGTAAAAATGTGCTGAACTTTGGTGCCAACAGGTTTGGGCTGGAGCGATGTTTGGTGCAGGGGCCTTTTTCAGGGTAAGCTTTGTTTTGAGGTTGACCTGGTTCTGATGAGTGTTTACCTTGCTGTTTGTTGGAAATAATTATCCGGTTGGTAATTATCAAAAATGTTTACCAGAGTCTCATTGTGATCTGGAAAAAAATATACTAATTATGAGCCTGGGGGCTCTTTTCTTATGTTAGATAGAATTATCAAAATGATTGAGCAAAAACTTGAGTGTCCGCATTGTAATATCGAGTTGACATTATGCCATGCACCACCAGTTCATGTTGGTGATGGACTTGGATGGGGATCGGAACATCTCTTTGTTTGTCTCAATGATGACTGTTCTCTTTTTGCAGATGGATGGGAATATATTGAAAATCAGTATGGGCATGTAGGGTCCTATCGTTATATGCGTCTTCCAGACAGCAATGAGTCTTTCAATATGATGGTGGCTGGAAAAGCAGCTTTTACCGGCTCTATAGTTGATATTGAAGAAATAAAAAAACAAGACAAGCGGTTGCAACAGGGAAAAAAGGCACTTGCTGAACTTGATAGCTGTGTTGCTGAAAAAAATCTTGAACCTGTCCTCTGTCTGCTTCTTGATGATCATGCTAATATTCATGACCGGAAAAAGGCGGCAAGTTTACTTGTTGAGTTAAATGATATATCCTGTATTGAACCATTAAGGAATCATAGTTACAAGGACTCGCATATGGAACAGGCTGTCGATATGTCAATTCATAGCATTTTGAAAGCTCATTTTCTTAAAGAATGCCCCTTTTGTGCTGAGTTAGTAAAAGCCAGAAGTACATTTTGTAAACATTGCCAAAAGGAATTTAAGTAATAGATTGTTTCCTTCATTGTTAAGTTCATTGTGATAGAAGAAATTATCAGAAAGATCAGTAAACAGAATATTAAAAAAAAAGAAAACAATTAGTCTTTTCCTCTTGCCAAACGAGTCACAGGTGAGTATAAAATCATCGTCCGTGGTGAGCGTAGCTCAGCTGGTGGTAGCACCGGGTTGTGGCCTCGGAGGTCGTGGGTTCAAGTCCCATCGTTCACCCCACAAAATATTAAAAGGGATACAGTTTTATACTGTATCCCTTTTTTTTGAGCTTTTGTAATTGTCTTTGATGGAAAAAGTATCTAAAAATTCTAAAGATTGGCTATCTTTTGAGCATTACCTATTGCTTTGATCAATAAAAGTATCTACCACTTTGCCGCTACCCCCAGATAAAATCATAAAAAAAAATATCATATGTTATTTAACTGTGATAAAATTTATATAAGTCAAACAGGAGGTTACTCTGCTAATGTATTACTGTATATTTAATTTGAATATAAATATAAATATATTTAAGTAATATAGTGGTGGATGTTTCTGGAATTCGTTCTAAAATCTGTGAAGGATAGGATCTTAACACCTAATTGAGATTTTATTCGGTAAATCCATTACTGAAAGGGAGTGTAATATGCAAAGGTATTTGTTGTTGGCCATTTTTATTGTTTTCCTTATACCGACAGTTTGTCTCAGTGGAGAAAGCAGGTTGACCCCTGTGAGTTTACCGGGTGTGAACATCATTGATGTTGATACTGTTAAGAAATGGTTGGATGATGGTGAGGAAATGATCATGTTCGATGCCCGTAAGGCAAACGATTTTGATGCAGGTCATATTCCAAGTGGAGAATCATATCCAGTACCCGGGGATCTTGATATATCAGATTCTGCTATAGATAAATCTGTTGTAGCTTTGGAACAATATTCTGAATTGAAAGAGTTGGAAAAAGATATGAAAATAATCACTTATTGCAACGGCGCAACGTGATGGCAATCACCAAAGGCCAGTTTGGCCTTAGCTAAGATGGGTTTTGTCAATATCTACTGGATGCGTGATGGATTTAACGCCTGGAAAGCAAAAGGTTACCCAACAGAATAAATCATATTTTTGAAAAAAGCCTTATTGGTGACAATAAGGCTTTTTGTATTTTTAACTGGGAGAACGGATGGTTAAGCTGAAGCTGCAAGCAAAAATTATTGTTATTTTGGTAGTTTTTTTTGCTTTTATGCTTGTATGCATAAATGGTGGTGTAGGCTGGTGGCGATATAAGCAGTATCAGGAAGAACAGATACGCAATCAGGAGATAATTACCAACGCATTTACCTCTCTTTTAGAAATCCAAAAGCAGGAATTAAGTTTTTTTGAAGAAGCTATTGTTAAGAATAAAAATTATCTAAACACTACAAAGTGTTTTGTTCGATATCTTTCCGGAAAAAAAATAAGACGTTGCGCTAAAAAAAGTCTGGATCTGGCTGACGTTAGTAATTTTTCCAGGGAGGAGCTGGTTGAAAAATTTCTAAAAAAATTATCCTCTGATGCTAACAGTACCTATAATTATCTGATTGGTAAAAATAGTGGGGTAGAAGTCTTTGACATTCATTTTCAAGGAAAGATTTGCTGGAGACAGGGACAGGAAAATATTTGCGGTGAGGAATCATATAGTTCACTGATAGATTTTGCTAGAAAATCTAAAAAAAGTCAGTTAGGGCTTGAGCAGATAGATGGAAAAGGGATGTTTGTCTCCGGAGTGTTTGCTCATTTCAATCCCAAGGAATATTATTTTTCACGTGTTGGAGTTAATCTGGAAGCCATAGTCAAAAAACTTGGTCATCTAAATGGTGCGCACATGCTTCTGTATCAGGGGCAAAAGATCTTTTTAACTGAAGATGATGATATGCTGAAAAAAATGGAGTCCGTTAACTTTGATACTTCATTCAAAGGCAAATCTGATATTCAACATTGGCATTACATCAACCGCATAAAAATTCTCCTTTTTGATCAGCAAAAAGAACAACCTGATTTTTATATCATTACTTTTGCTCGTCCAGTAATAATGAATACCGTAAAGAGTTTTGCTTTTGTTGTTGGCGGTATTACCACAATTATGGTGCTGGGTGGTATATTGTTGGTTTTATTTTTTAGATACCAAATTGTAAGACATCTTGTGCACACTGTAGAATTTGCAGAAAACATGGCAAAGGGTGATTTTTCAAACCAGCTGAAAGTTACTAAAACTGATGAAATCGGTATTTTGTCAAATTCCCTTAATAATGTAGCTGTCAGTGTTGGTGGGATGCTCAGGGATCTTAATGAAGCAGTTGATACGCTTTCGTCCTCAGCTGGTAGTCTTTCCGGTATCTCGCAAAATCTGTTTGAGCGGGCTGAAGACACACAGGTTAAAACTCAAGCTGTTGCTGCAGCAGTTGAGGAAATGAGTACCAACATGGGAGATGTCTCCGTTTCAACTGAAGACAGCCAGCAGAAAGTTCAGGTAGTGGCCACCTCTACAGGCGGACTTTCCGATACCTTGAATGAAATTTCGAAAAATACTGTTAATGCCAGAAGTATTACTGACAAAGCTGTGGCACAGGCAGAAGTAGCCACAAAAAATGTGAGTGAATTAGGTGCTGCAGCTACAGATGTAGGAAAGGTTACCGAGGTTATTAAGGAAATTTCGGAGCAGACGAATCTTCTTGCACTGAATGCAACCATAGAGGCTGCAAGGGCTGGTGAGGCAGGGAAGGGGTTTGCTGTTGTTGCCAACGAGATTAAGGAGCTTGCTCATCAGACAGCTAAATCAACTGCAGAGATAACCAAGAGAATTAATAGTATTCAGGATTCAGCTAGTAGCTCTGTTGAAATTATCCGGGTTATTTCTGAAATTATCAACGATGTTAACGATATTGTTATAAATGTCACGGCATCGGTTGAAGAACAATCAGCCGTAACAATAGATATTTCAAGTAATGTTAGTATGACAACTCAAGGGATCGAGGATGTAACTCTTAAGGTAGCCAGGAGCTCGGAGGTAGCCCGTGAGATAGCTGAGAACATACTAGATGTGAATCAGTCAACCCAGGAGATTGATACGCTTAGCAGTGAAGTAAATATCAATGCTGCTGAACTGAATAAACTGTCTACCCGTATAAAGGACTTGATGAAGCAGTTTTCAGTATAGAAAGACAACATTTATCAAAAGATAGTTTTTATCCCACTATTCCAGTTTGAATTGAGCTGGTGTTTTATATTCATTAGTAGAGGGTTTTCTTTGATAATTGAAGTAAGATTTTTGTTCCTGTCCATGTTTTGAAAAAAATTATGTTTTTGTAAAATTATTCTGAAATCATTGTTGGCATCTTCGCTAATAGCATACCTTTGCAATTATCTAAATTTCATTAATTTTCATATTTTTTAATAAACTGATACACCTATATGTCTATAATCGATAAGCAATCCATATTTACAACAATGTTGCAAAATGGCCCTTTTAGAGTCGACGCCACACCTCCATTTCTTAACCCATATTCAAAAAGCAGCAAACAGTGGGTGCGTCTTCTCCAAAACAACCCTTTATTCAAAACCAAATACAGGGCTGTCCGTAATCAAATTTTTGATTTGCTAGGAGTACAATCATTTAATGATATTCGTGTACTAAGCCTGAATCCTGATCTCCAGAAACAAGCTATAAATCGAGCACATCCATTACTTGCCAATATGTTTGGGGTCAATTGTGGGCAAAGCGAAATCATTCGGTATCTTAATGATTACGCCAGGACTGCTGATGACGTAATTAACACGCTCAAACTAAAAATCCTTTCCCCTTATAGTTCTAACATTGAAGTAACCAATGAAATCGAAACAACCCATGATCCTATTAAATTGCTTCTTGTTCTTTTTGATGACAAATTTCATTGTAAAGCCCGTTTTGAAGCAAAACGAAAACTCGCACTCATGACATTGGCAGGATCTATTGATCAACGGGAAAGGGAAATCAATGTTGCCCAAACCTTTTCCAGTTTCCTCGATTTTCTCAATGATTTTGTATGGAGCCCCCATCTGAAAATAGGTGATTTGAAAATCAGCTATCTTTACAGTAAGCATAGTGGTGAAGATTTCAGCTGCCAAAGTGTTAAAGTTATACCGAAATCAGAAGCGTGCTGCCTCAAACCAAAATCTGGTGAAAAATTAACATTGATAAAAAGGCGCAGTTTTACGGATAAGAACAAACAAATTCCAATTTATGTAACAATCAGAAAAAAACCAGCAGCAGCAAAAGTTCTTAAACTCCTACGTAAAAATGAGAAAAATCCTGCAGTGGCGGTAGATGACGAACTTGGACTCATGGCGGTTTTAAATTCTATCTCTGATGTGAAACGGTTTCTTAAACATCTGACTCAAAGTGCAGTGAAAGCAGGATCATTCATGACCCTTGAAGATATTTCAGACACATTGACAGGTGGAAAATACAAAAGCAAAGCAATCGGGAGTTCCAGTAAGACATCTATGTTGAAATTCTTTGCCCGACTCGGCGGGATGCGCGTTGAATTTATAATCCATACAAATGAATCATACCTGAATTATATATACCAGCGAGAAGTGTCCCATGACGAGTATGAAGTTAAACGCATCTTCGATACTGGTGTTGCCGAATTTTTATTTCCTACAGACATCTACAATCTGGATCTTAATCAGATTCGTGAAAAACAGATTTCCCGATTTCGTCAAAGGACAGAGGAGTATTAAGTTCTTGTAGACATTCTTAGAGAGGATCATTTTATAAAATAATACAAGACCGATTCCAGAGTCATTAACCCAACTTTTTGCGAACCATTATCAAACTCCTCTGAAACGCTAGTTTTCCACCCAGCCCAAAAATAAATATAACGGCATTACAACCACATAGCTGTTTCGGTTGCGAGTGTAGT
>PJEL010000043.1_pt1 | contig 132256 bp, 74 predicted proteins | sample 1853271 | NCBI WGS metagenome assembly PJEL01 (sample SAMN08108733, study PRJNA415343) | Invertebrate metagenome, whole genome shotgun sequencing project. | host: Globobulimina | place: Sweden: Gullmar Fjord | collected 2015-08 | reverse complement strand
CCGGAACCGCCAGTCGTTGTGCCGGAACCGCCAGTCGTTGTGCCGGAACCGCCAGTCGTTGTGCCGGAACCGCCAGTCGTTATGCCCGAGCCGCCCGTGGTCGTGCCGGAACCACCCGTGGTCGTCCCGGAGCCGCCCGTGGTCGTACCGGAGCCGCCCGTGGTCGTACCGGAGCCGCCCGAGCCGCCTGTGGTCGTACCGGAGCCACCCGTGGTCGTACCGGAACCACCGGTGGTCGTACCGGAGCCGCCTGAGCCGCCCGTCGTTGTGCCGGAACCACCGGTGGTCGTGCCAGAACCACCCGTGGTCGTTCCGGAGCCGCCCGAGCCACCTGTCGTGGTCCCGGAGCCGCCCGAGCCGCCCGTCGAAGTGCCAGAGCCACCCGTCGTGGTCGTGGTCGTCGTACCGGAACCGCCCGTGGTGCTGGTTGTAGTGCCGCTATCGGAGTCCGTATCGGAGTCCGTATCGGAGTCCGTGTCCGTATCGGAGTCCGTGTCCGTATCGGCGTCTGTGTCCGTATCGGCGTCTGTGTCGCTGTCCGTGTCTGCGTCCGCATCCGCATCCGCATCCGCATCCGCATCGGTGTCCGCGTCTCCGTCGGAAGGAGCGTCGCTGTCGATGTTCAACCCTTTGTCGATCGATGTGCTGCACCCGGCAGCAAGCGCCAGAGTCAACAATACACGGATGATGCGCATGTTTGTAAGTGCCCCACTAGTATCGTTCCGAAGATCGAACCGATGCATGCGAATGCTATCATCGTTTCCAACGTAGACGCGTACTGCGTGCGGGTCTGCGAGCATTTGGTTCAGCCTGGACGGTGAGTTCTTGGAGACCCGGAGTCCTTCACGGCCGCGCGCCGGGAAATGAAGAAATGGCGCGCCACACGCCCCGTTTCGGCCGCCTGTCGTGCTTGGACTGTGGTGCCGCGCCCGCTCCGAGCGAATTTCGAACTCTGGATACCTGCAACCGGATGGATTGGAGTGCTCTGTATTTGAATTGGAACCTGGTAAAGCCGGAGACTCTTGCCGGACTGGCGTCTTCACTGCCGACGTTCGCTTTGTCGGGGAGGCCAGGTCGTCCGTTCGCGAGTAGGGGGAGGATTCGCTCGTCCCCGATGAGGGACATCTGCAAAGACCTCGGCGACACCAGTCGCGAGCGCGATACCCAGGCTGCGAGGAACGGAGATGAGCGACAGCGAACCCACAACGGAGTCCGCCTGGATCGGAGACGTTCGCGCCGCGGTCGCGGTTACCCTCATCAGCGTGCCCCAGGGCGTGGCCTATGCGCTGATTGCCGGCTTGCCGCCTGCTCTTGGCCTGTACGCCGGCGCGCTGCCGGCGATCGTCGGGTCCCTGTTTCGGTCCTCGCGGCATGTGGTCACGGGGCCCACCAACGCCCTCAGCTTGCTGGTGGGCACATCGCTGGCGGCCGTCGCTCCCGACCCGATCTCCGCAGCGGCGACCCTCGCCCTGCTCGTGGGCATATTCCAGCTTGGAGCGGGATGGCTGCGCCTCGGTGCTCTGGTCGACTACATCTCGGGTTCGGTCGTGCTGGGATACATCACGGGCGCCGGAGTGCTCATCGGGATCGGGCAGCTTCCAAACGTCACGAGAACCGCGAGTCCGTCGGGCAATATTGTCTTGCGTCTTGCTGCATGGATGCAGACTATTCCAACTGCGCACCTGGTGAGTGTGGCGCTGGCGCTCGGTAGTGCGGCTATGATTCTGTCTTTTCGGAGGATTGGCCTCCCGAAGGGGTCTGGAGCAATTGGTACGATCACACTTGGCATCGCTGCAGCCTGGGTCTTCGGACTAGACGAGCGCGGCGTCCTGTTGGTGCGGGATCTCGCGGCGATTCCACCCGGCTTGCCACCGATTGCGATTCCCGAGCTCTCCCTCGTCGGCGATCTGGTTCCCATCGCCGCCGCCGCCACGGTCCTCTCTCTGGTGGAATCCACCTCGGTGGCACGCGCAATCTCGTCCCGGTCCGGTCAGAAGCTGGACATCACCTGGGAGTTCGTCGGTCAGGGCCTCGCGAATGTCGCCTCGGCATTCTCAGGCTCCTACCCGGTAAGTGGGAGTCTTTCTCGCTCGGCACTGAACGAGCAGGTGGGGGCCTCGACTCGGCTGGCGGGAGTGCTCACCGGGGTCTTCATGTTGCTGATCCTGGTGGCGCTGGGGCCGGTCGTGAACTGGACCCCGATCCCCAGCCTTGCCGGCCTGCTCCTCGTTGTGGCTGCCGATCTGGTCGACGTGAAGAAGATCCGTGTCGCCCTTCGAGCTGGGCCAGCTGATGTGCTGGCTTTCTCCGGCACGGTCATCGGTACCTGGACCCTGCGTCTGGACCAAGCGATCTATGTGGGCGTCGGCATCAGCCTGGTGCTGTTCCTGCGTCGGGTCCGGCTGCTGGCCACTCGAGAGCTCATGGTGGACGCCGACCTGCACCTCCGTGAGGCAGAGCTGGACGCCTCCCGCGACCATCTGGAGAGATGTGATCGAATCCGAGTGCTCAACGTCGAGGGGCCCCTGTTCTTCGGGGCTGCCGCCGAGCTCGATCGCGTCTTCCGGCAGATCCTTCGCGACGACGAGGTTCAGGTGCTGATTGTGCGCCTCAAACGTGCCGAAGGTGTCGATCTCACCACCGCCTCTCTTCTCGTGGAGACCCACGCCCGCTTGGCCAAAGAGGGCAGGGTGTTGATCCTGGTCGGCCTGCGCCAGGGAATGATGGAGAACCTCGAGAATATGGGCCTCGCCGACGTCTTCGGCGACGATCTCTTCCCGACAGAGCCGGGCTGGTTCGTGGCGATGAACGCGGCGATCGACCGGGCCCTCGATGTAGTGGGCGACCATCACTGCGAGGAGTGCCCAGTCGTGCACTACCGAGAGCACTGGCGAGAGACCACCCAGGAGCACTGACCCGCCCGGCAGCAGGAGTGGTCACCGTTGGTCCTCGCTGTGTATGCTGGATTCCAAGGGACGGTCATGCGTTGGTTCTCGGTTTTGGTGTTGGTGACAGTCGTGGGCTGCGGCAGCGGAGATCAGGATGCCGGGCCCATCCTCGTGCCTTTGACGCAAAGCGACACGGATGCCGACACGGACTCCGATACCGATGCCGACACGGACTCCGACACTGATGCCGACACGGACTCCGACACGGATGCCGACACGGACTCCGATACCGATGCCGACACGGACTCCGATACCGATGCCGACACCGATGCCGACACGGACTCCGATACCGACGCGGACTCCGACACAGACACGGATACGGATACCGATGCCGACACGGATACGGATACCGATGCCGACACGGATACGGACTCCGACACGGATACGGACTCCGACACGGATACGGCTGATACCGGCATCGGGGTGCCAGCCACCGAGCTGGACTGCACCGACGGCGCCGACAACGACATTGACGGCCTGACCGACTGCGAAGACGGAGACTGCCTTGGCGATCCGAGCTGCAGCGAGGACTGCTCCAACGGCGTCGACGACGACCTCGACGGGCTCGAGGACTGCCTCGACGACGAGTGTTGGTTCACACCTGGCTGCCCGACGACCGGCGCGTCGATCCTCACCGGCGCGTCTGCCGCCAACGTCCACATGAACCAGTCCTTCATGTACTACTACGGCGGGCCGGCATGCTCGTACTGGACCAGCCACATCGACGGCTTTCCAAGGGTTCGCGGATCGATCCATTCTGGCTATGGGCGCGCCTATGTCATGAGCGGAACCGCGGTCCTGACGACCTGCACGTGGTCGGCAGACCGCACTTCCTGGCGCTACCCTGGCGCTACTGCGGGTCGGTCCGGACTGCAGTTCGGCGCACCCTGCACGGACTTCGCGTCGTCGGCCTTCATGCCTGCCCGGCTGTACCGGGACGCCGATGTCCTCCGCGCCGGGGGCTGGGTGGGACCCGTGTGGGCGTCCATGGCCTCTGGCACGACGATGTGGTTCAGTGGAACGAGCGTTCTCCCGCGTGGAAGCTGCGACGGCTATCGGTGGTTCGGAACGCTCGATACCACGTTCGCCGTGGTCAATGGCGGCTCTCCCTACTCCCCGTAGGTGCCCCTAAGACGGGGTCACAAGCGTCCTATCCCCTGCGGCTAGCTCCGACCGCAAGCGGAATACCGATCGGCTTCCGATCAGTTTCGGGTTCCTCACAGCGCCGACTCGTATGACCGGAATGTTCACTTTCCGGAGTTTCTCATGCGTCGTGCTTTGATGATTGGCTTCCTCTTGATGACCGCCGGCCCAGCTGCCGCACAGGACATCCTGGTCTGGGGCACGGGTGGTGCGAACCCCGACCGCGCCGCCGACTTCCTGGAGGCGTCCGGCCAGTTCGACAGCGTCGACTTCCTCGACCAGGACAGCGGCGTCACCTTCCAGACGTTGAATAGCTACGACCGTGTCCTGTTCTACACCAACGGAGGCGGCGATCCCATCGGGAACGGGGATGTGCTCGCCGACTTCGCGGACACCGGAAAACGGCTTGTGATCGCAACTTTTGCCTTTGCGAACCAGGGTCCGAACACGATTGGTGGGCGGATCGTCGACGAGCAGATCGCCCCGGTCTACTTCGAGGCGGAGACGCTGTACACCTATGTGACGATGGGTTCGAACGATGGTGGGCAGATCTTCGGCGGCGTGAACTGGATCGACGGCTACTACCACGACGATATTGCACTCAATCCCGGTGCTACCGAGCACGCAACCTGGAGCGACGGGGAGCCCTTTGTCGTCAGCAACGCGGCGGGCAATACCTGGGTGGTGAACCTCAACCCGTCGAGTGGGATCGCCTACGGTTCCTGGGAAACCCTGTTTGTGAACATGCTCAAGGACTGGTGTGCGGACGCCGACAATGACGGTTTCTGCGACACGGTGGACGCCTGTCCTGGGTTCGACGATCGCCTCGACGGAGATGGTGATGGGCTGCCGGACGCGTGCGATGTGTGTCCTCTCGACGGACCCCCCGAGGACTGGGACGGCGACGGCATCTGTGCCAGCGACGACATCTGCTTGGACGGCGACGACGCGGTAGATCTGGACAACGACGGCATTCCCGACGACTGCGATGTGTGTCCGAACGAGAGTCCAAACGATTCCGACGGAGATGGAGAGTGCGATCTGGCCGATGCCTGCCCGGGCTTCCCCGACACCGCCGACCGGGATGGCGACGGCACTGCTGATGGCTGCGACCTTTGCCCCGACGACAATCCTGACGACACCGACCTCGACGGCGTCTGCGACAGTTCCGACGTGTGTCCGGACGGCAGCGACGTGGACGACACCGATGGAGATGGCGTTGCCGACGGCTGTGACCCATGCCCCGTCGACGCTCCCGATGATTCCGACGGTGACGGATTCTGCGATTCAGTAGATGCCTGCCCTGGTTTCGACGATAGCGACGACGCCGATATGGACGGGATCGCCGATGGCTGCGACTCCTGTCCGGTGGACAACCCCGATGACACGGACCTCGACGGCGTGTGTGACAGCGACGACGTCTGTGTGGGCTACGACGACACCCTCGACGCGGACCAGGACAGCGTCCCCGACGACTGCGACCCGTGTCCCCTCGATCTGTACGACGACAGCGATCTGGACGGCGTCTGCGACAGCGACGATCAGTGTCCCGACTTCAATGACGCCGATGATGGCGACGGGGACGGGCTGCCCAACGATTGCGATGATTGCCCCTTTGACAACCCCAACGACTCCGACGGTGACGGAGTCTGCGAGGGGGACGACATCTGCGAGGGCGGCGACGACAACGTCGACTCGGATGGGGATGAGGTCCCCGACGACTGCGACCCCTGTCCGGTGGACCGCAAGGACGATCGAGACGGCGATGGGATCTGTGACTCCGAGGATGTCTGTCCAGGCAAAGACGACCGGGACGACACGGACGGAGATGGCGTGGCGGATGGCTGTGACCCCTGTCCCAACGACCCCCTCGACGATAGCGATGGGGACGGAGTGTGCGACGGGCTCGACCTGTGCGCCGACGGCCCTGACGACATCGACGAGAACGGGAATGGCACACCGGATGCCTGTGACAAGGCCACGCAGGCGCCGGCGGGCTGCAGCTGTGAGACGGCTTCGTCGAGCAACCCGGGCTGGATGGCGACGCTGCTCTTCCTCGCTCTGTTCCGCAGACGCGCGTGATTCCCATGCCCTCCTTTCTGCATCTCCTGGACCTCCACCGCGGTCAGCTCGGTGGACTCCAGACCCGCACGGCGAATCGAGCCGACCCGGGCGAGAAGGCCAAAACTGGCGACGAAACAGATGAACTCGTCCTGGCTGTCGACCGGGAGCGCCCGGTTGGTCGAGAGTCCGCCGCCTATGTGCTCCACGAGGTGGATCTTGCCGGGAAGGTGGAGGCGCCCAGAGGTCATTCCTAGTCAGACGGGGAGACCATGGAAGACCTTGACTGCGGCCGCAACCAGCAGCTCACCACCGATCTCGACCTCGAGGTCACCGAAGAGATGCTGAGAACCGTCGAACAGCCCCTCTTCGCGGACCGCTATCGGATTGTGGGCGAGCTGGGCTCCGGAGCCATGGGAGAAGTGAAGCACGCCATCGACGAGGCTCTGGGCCGCAGTGTGGCGCTGAAGATCATGAAGGCGCATCTCGGCTCCGCAAACGATGGTCCAAACAGGATGATTCGCGAGGCCAACGCGCTTCAGGGGCTGCATCACGACAACATCGTGCGGGTGTTGGACGTGGGCATTCTCGACAGCGGTGCCGCGTGGATTGCGATGGAGTACCTCCGCGGTCGGACTCTTGCCGAGGCGCTCCTGGACGGCCCAATGGACTCCGACCGTGCAATGAACATCATTCATCAGCTCCTGGGCGCCCTGCATCACGTGCATCGCGCCGGCTGGCTGCACCGGGACCTGAAACCCAGCAATGTGATGTTGGTTCGACAGGGAGGCCGCGAGCGCGCGGTGCTGATCGATTTTGGCGTCGCGAAACCACAGCACACGCACGAGCCACAGATCACCCAGCACGGCTTCTTGGTCGGCACCGGCTACTCGATGGCGCCGGAGCAGATCATGGGGTGCGCCATGGACGGGCGCGCCGACCAGTACAGCGTCGCGGCGGTGTTGTACCGCGTGCTGTGTGGTCGGTGGCCATATGTCGGCAAGAACTTCATCGAGATCGCGCTGGGACATGTGCAAGGTGCACCGCCGGTTCTCTGCGGTCCAGCGGAGGGCCACAGCGCATTGAATGCGGTGCTACAGCGTGCGATGAGCAAGCGGCCCACCGATCGGTATCCCACCGTTGAGGCCTTTGGAGAAGCACTACGCGAGAGCTGTGCCGATACTCCGCCGGGGCTCGAGACAGTGAAGGGACCGTGGTGGACTCCGCATTGGGTCCGAACGTGGCTGCTCGAAGTGGCGACAGCGGCTAGGTCTGCGTAGAGGTTAGAAGATGGCTATGCCGCGCCTGCTCGTCTTCCTGTTGGCTGCCTGTTCTCCGTCTCCGCCGGAAGAAGCCAGCACTCCGTCCACGACCGAGACACCGACGACTTCAACCACCCCGACGACGCCAACTACGTCGACCACCTCGACGTTGCCGCCCCTCGTGGACTGTGATGCCATCGCCATCCGCGTGGACGGTCGGACGACTTTCTACGAGTCCAATCCGACCTATGACGACCCCGAAGACCGACTTGGACCCTACACTGTCGTCTCCGCTGCCGAGGCTGGTCTGGACGAGGCGCTCCTCAATCAAGCCAATCAAGATCTTGCCGGCAGACCATACGTCAATAGCTTCCTGGTCTTTCGCGAAGGTGATCTCGCGTGGGAGCAGTACTTCCACGGCAGTGGACCCCAGGACAGCAACAACGTTCACTCCAGCTCGAAGAGCATTCTCGGGGCGGCGGTCGGGGTGGCCGTCTCCCAGGGCCTGGTCTCGCTGGACGATTCCGTTGCGGATCATCTGCCGACCGAGTTTGGCTCCCAGGCCGATCCGCGCAAGGCAGACCTCACCATTCGTCACCTCCTGACCATGACCTCTGGCTTCGCCTGGATCGAGGACGAGACGGAGTACCGGCTTCAGGACGAGCCCGACTGGGTGCAGGCCATCGTCGATCTCCAGCTGGTTGCCGATCCGGGCGAGCGATTCAACTACAGCACCGGCAACACCCACCTCCTCAGCGCGGTGCTGCAGGCGGCTTCTGGCACGACGACCTGCGACTATGTTCACGAAGAGCTCTTTCGTCCTCTCGACATCGCCGCCGAGCACTGGGGTCGCGATCCACAGGGGGTCAATTCAGGGGGCTACAACGTCTACCTGACGCCGCGGGAGTCGGCGCGCTACGGGCTGATGATCGCCGATGGTGGGCGTTGGCTGGGCCAACAAGTGGTCGAGGAGAGCTGGGTCGAAGACATGCTCGCGCAGCAGGAGTCCGATGCCCCGTACGGCTATGGCTATCTGTGGTGGATGCGCGATATCCAAGGGTATGAGGTGAAAATCGCCTGGGGCTATGGGGGGCAGTTCATCTACCTGTTGCCCGATCTGGACCTCGCCGTGGTGATCACGACGAACACCGGCGACTTCGACCCCTGGTTCTACGATGCGGAGAACATCCTCGGGAACTTCGTCATCCCCGCCGCTGGCGGCTGATCACCTCACCGGAGATGATCCGCCGCTCTGCGCGATGAGTCAGAAGATGTCGATCGTGATGTCGTAGTCCTCGCAGTTTCCGCCCCAGCAGTCGAGAATCAGGAACACCGACGCGGTGGCGCCAGAAGTGTTGGTGTACTCCAAGACTTCGACCTCTCCATCCATCGTGTCGTCGACGCCCAGCTCGCAGGTATCGGTGTCGCTGCAGTCTGTGAGGATGTAGATCATGCCGTCGCCGAGCAGCTGGGTGTACTCCGCGTGCACGGTCTCCCCATCCTGGAGCTCGATCTTGAGCATGCCGTCCTCACCCCGGGAGTTCCAGGAGAAGCAATCCGTGAACTCCATGTCCAACTCATCACCGAACCCGAGGAGATTTCCACCCCACGCGTAGTTGCCGGTTGCCAAGGGGTCCTGAGCCACCGCCTCTACGCACGTCGGCGCCGGGGTCGGGTTGGAGTCGCAGCCATTTGGAATGCCATCGCCGTCGCCGTCGAGGCGGTCGTCGAACCCGGGACACAGGTCGCAGAAATCGGGCGTGGTGTCGAGATCGGTGTCGATGTTGTCGTCGCCACCCGCGCAGATGTCACAGGCATCGCCGACGGTATCGTTGTCGGTATCGGTCTGGTCGTTGGCGAGGCCCGGGCAGTTGTCGCAAGACTCGGGCATGCCGTCGGCATCTGGATCGTCGCTGTCGTCGAATCCGGGACAGATGTCGCAGTCGTCGGGCACACCGTCGAGGTCGGTATCGACGTTGTCGTCGCCGCCCGCACAGATATCGCAGCCGTTGCCGAAGCCGTCCAGATCGTCGTCGAGCTGGAGCGCGTTGGCGACGCTGGGGCAGTTGTCGCAGGCAGCCGGTGTTCCATCCCCGTCCCCGTCGTCGGTGTCGTCGAATCCTGGACAGATGTCGCAGTCGTCGGGCACACCGTCGAGATCGTCGTCGAGGCTGTCGTCTCCAAGCGCGCACAGGTCGCAGGCGTCGCCGACCCCGTCCCCATCGCTGTCGGTCTGGTCGTTTGGGAGCCCTGTGCAGTTGTCGCAAGTATCGACGGTGCCGTCGGCGTCCAGGTCGGGGCCGTGGTCGTCGAATCCGGGGCAGACGTCGCAGAAGTCGGGCACTCCGTCGGTGTCGCCGTCCACGGCGTCGTCCCCGCCGCCGCAGATGTCGCAGGCATTTCCTACGTCGTCTCCGTCGCTGTCGGTCTGGTCATTGGCAAGGCCCAAGCAGTTGTCACAGCCATCCGGAGCGCCGTCGCTGTCCTCGTCGCTGTTGTCGTCGAAGTCGGCGCAGACATCGCAGAAGTCCGGCACGCCGTCGGTGTCGTCGTCCAGCGCGTCGTCGCCACCCGCGCAGATGTCGCAGGGATCGCCGAAGCCATCGCCATCCGTGTCCGTCTGGTCGTTGAAGAGCCCGAGGCAATTGTCACAGGCGTCGACAGTGCCGTCGCCATCCAGGTCGGGACCGGAGTTATCGGCGCCAGGGCAGTAGTCGCAGAAGTCGGGCACGCCGTCGCCATCGCCATCGTCGTCGTCGTCTCCGCCGCTGCAGATGTCGCAGGCATCGCCGTGTCCGTCGCCATCGGTGTCTGTCTGTCCGGCGTTTGAGTCGCTCGGGCAGTTGTCGCAGGCGTCGATGGTGCCGTCGGCGTCGAGGTCGGGGCCGGCGTCGTCAAATCCGGGACAGATGTCGCAGAAGTCGGGCACGCCATCGCCATCGCCATCGTTGTCGTCGTCTCCACCGCTGCAGATGTCGCAGGCATCGCCATGGCCGTCGCCATCGGTGTCTTCCTGGGCGGGGTTGCTGTCGGTTGGGCAGTTGTCGCAGGCGTCGATGGTGCCGTCTGTGTCACCGTCTGGACCGGCGTCGTCGGCTCCGGGGCAGATGTCGCAGAAGTCCGGGACGCCGTCGCCATCAGCATCGTCGTCGTCGTCTCCGCCGCTACAGATGTCGCAGGCATCGCCGTAGCCGTCTCCGTCGGCGTCTTCCTGTGCGGGGTTGCTGTCAGTTGGGCAGTTGTCGCAGGCGTCGATGGTGCCATCGGTGTCGCCGTCTGGACCCGCGTCGTCAGCTCCTGGGCAGATGTCGCAGAAGTTCGGGATGCCATCGCCATCGCCATCGGCGTCATCATCGCCGCCGCTGCAGATGTCGCAAGCATCGCCGTATCCGTCGCCATCGGCGTCTTCCTGTCCGGGGTTGCTGTCGGTTGGGCAGTTGTCGCAGGCGTCGATGGTGCCGTCGGTGTCGCCGTCTGGACCCGCGTCGTCGGCTCCGGGGCAGATGTCGCAGGCGTCCGGCACGCCGTCATTGTCGTCGTCGTCGTCGTCGTCTCCGCCGCTACAGATGTCGCAGGCATCGCCATAGCCGTCGCCATCGGCGTCTTCCTGTGCGGCGTTGCTGTCGGTCGGGCAGTTGTCGCAGCCGGTGGCGATGCCGTCACCGTCTCCATCCACGTCGTCGTCGGAGCCAGGGCAGACGTCGCAGAAGTCGGGCACGTCGTCGTTGTCGCCATCGTCCTCGTCGTCTCCGCCGCTGCAGATGTCGCAGGCGTCGCCGTAGCCGTCGCCATCGCTGTCCGCTTGCCCGACATTGTCGTCGTCTGGGCAGTTGTCGCAGTCGTCGGGGATTCCGTCGGCGTCGTCGTGCTGCGTGTCGTCGCCCGCAGGACAGATGTCGCAGGCATCGGGCACGGTATCGGCGTCGGCGTCGGCGGTGTCGTCGCCAGCGGGACAGAGATCGCAGGCATCGCCAACACCGTCGCCATCGGCGTCCGCCTGGGTCGGGTTCTGTACGCCCAGGCAGTTGTCGCAGCCGTCTGGCGTGCCGTCGGTGTCGGCGTCGATGGCATCGTCAGAGCCGGGACAGAGATCGCAGGCGTCCGCGACGCCATCGCTATCGGTGTCGGTCAGGTCGCCGAAGCAGTCATCACAGGCGTTGCCCAGGGTGTCGATGTCGTCGTCGAGCTGGTCGGGGTTCGAGACCGCGGGGCAGTTGTCACAGAGATCTGGGATCTCGTCAAAGTCGGCATCCAAGCCATCATCGAAGGCAGGGCACGCGTCGCATGCGTCCGGCACGGAGTCGGCATCGTCGTCCAGCAGGTCGTCGCCGAGGGGGCAGATGTCGCAGATGTCGCCCGCGCCGTCGCCGTCGGCGTTCGCCTGGTTGGGGTTGGCGAGCAGTGGGCAGTTGTCGCAGGCATCGGGAGCTCCGTCGCCGTCGCCGTCCAACAAGTCGCTGTTGCCGGGGCAGGCGTCGCAGCCATCCGGAACCGTGTCGCTGTCATTGTCGAGGCTGTCGTCTCCGCCCGGACAGATGTCGCACACATCGCCAACGCCGTCGCCATCACCGTCATCCTGGGAAGTGTTGGCGTCTGCCGGGCAGTTGTCGCAGCCGTCTGGAATCGTGTCGGAGTCGCCGTCGAGTGCGTCGTCGGGTCCTTCGCAGACATCACAGAAGTTGGGAACGGTGTCGCCGTCGGTGTCGACGTTGTCGTCTCCGCCCGGGCAGATGTCGCACAGATCGCCAACGCCGTCACCATCTCCGTCGTCCTGGGAGGTGTTGGCCAGAGCGCAGTTGTCGCAGCCGTCGGGAATGGTGTCGCCGTCGGCGTCCAGTGCGTCATCGGGTCCTTCGCAGACGTCGCAAGAGTTGGGAATGGAGTCGCCGTCGGTGTCGACGTTGTCGTCTCCGCCCGGGCAGATGTCGCATAGATCGCCAACGCCGTCTCCGTCTCCGTCTTCCTGGGCCGGGTTGGCCGCTGGGCAGTTGTCGCAGCCGTCGGGAACCGTGTCGCCGTCAGCGTCCAGTGCGTCGTCAGGTCCTTCGCAGACATCGCAGAAGTTGGGAACGGTGTCGCTGTCGGTGTCGACGTTGTCGTCTCCGCCGGGGCAGATGTCGCATAGATCGCCAACACCGTCTCCGTCTCCGTCATCCTGAGCCGGGTTGGCCGCCGGGCAGTTGTCGCATCCGTCCGGTATTCCGTCACCATCGGCGTCGAGAGCGTCGTCGGGTCCTTCGCAGACATCGCAGAAGTTGGGAACGGTGTCGCCGTCGGTGTCGACGTTGTCGTCTCCGCCCGGGCAGACGTCGCACAGATCGCCAACGCCGTCACCATCCCCGTCATCCTGGGAAGTGTTGGCGTCTGCCGGGCAGTTATCGCAGCCGTCCAAGACGTTGTCGCCGTCGGTGTCGGGTTCGATGGTGTCGTCGAAGCTCGGGCACAAGTCGCAGAAGTCCGGCACGCCGTCGGTGTCCGCGTCCTGACTGTCGTCTCCGCCGGGGCAGACGTCGCACAGATCGCCGACGCCGTCACCATCGCCGTCCTCCTGGAATGGATTGGCCAGCCCTGGGCAGTTGTCGCATCCGTCCAGGAGGTTGTCGCCGTCGGTGTCGGGCTCGAGGTTGTCGTCGAAGCCTTGACAGACGTCGCAGAAGTCTGGAACGCCGTCGGTGTCGGCGTCCTGGGTGTCGTCCCCGCCGGAGCACTGGTCGCAGAGGTCGCCCACGCCGTCGAAATCGGCGTCATCCTGGGTTGGATTGGCCAGCGTTGCGCAGTTGTCACAACCGTCCAGGACGTTGTCGCCGTCGGTGTCGGGTTCGGTGTTGTCGTCGAAGCCCGGACACACGTCGCAGAAGTCAGCCACGCCGTCGCTGTCGGTGTCTATGTTGTCGTCGGCACCCGGGCAGACGTCACATACGTCGCCGACGCCATCGTAGTCGTCGTCGTCCTGGGTGGCGTTCGCGAGGGCAGGGCAGTTGTCGCAGTCGTCGGGAACGGTGTCGCCGTCGGCGTCGAGAGCGTTGTCGAAGTCCGGACAGGTGTCGCAGAAGTCCGCAATGCCGTCGCCGTCTGTGTCGGTGGCGTCGTTGCCGCCGGGACACTGGTCGCACACATCGCCGACACCATCGAGGTCGGCATCGTTCTGAGTGAGGTTCGCGAGGGCAGGGCAGTTGTCGCAGTCGTCGGGCACGGAGTCGCCATCGGCGTCGATGTCATCGTCGGAGCCGGGGCAGGCGTCGCACTCGTCTGGGATCCCGTCGCCGTCGCCGTCGTCGTCGTTGTTCCCGAGGGGACAGATGTCGCAGAGATCGCCAAGACCGTCGACGTCGGCATCCTCTTGCCCCGTGTTCGGCGTTGTCAGGCAGTTGTCGCAGTCGTCGGGCACGGCGTCTGCGTCAGCGTCGAGGTTGTCGTCGAAGCCGGGGCAGGCATCACAGAAGTCCGCAACGCCGTCCGAATCGGCATCTTCGGTTTCCGGACCGAGGGGGCAGGGGTCGCACGCATCGCCAATGCCGTCGAGATCGGTGTCTGTCTGCGGGCCGTTGGGAACGGCGATGCAGTTGTCACATCCGTCGGGCACGCCGTCAGAGTCGGCATCAAAGGCGTCATCCAGGCCGGGACAGGCATCGCAGTCGTTGCCTACTCCGTCGCCGTCATCATCGGTCTGGCCAAGGTTTGGCGTGGTGGGGCAGTTGTCGCAGCCGTCGGGCACGCCATCGATGTCGGCGTCAATCGCGTCGTCGAAGCCGGGGCAGGCGTCGCAGGCATCGGCAACCGTGTCGCCGTCAGCGTCGATGTTGTCGTCGCCCAGCACGCAGACGTCACAGGAGTCTCCACGCCATCGCCGTCGCTGTCCGTCTGGTCGTTGGCGAGCCCAGCACAGTTGTCGCATCCGTCGGCGGTGCCATCGGCGTCGGTGTCCACCGTGTCATCGAAACCGGGGCAGAGGTCGCAGCCGTCCGGAACCCCGTCGAAGTCGGCGTCGAGGGCATCGTCGTACCCGGCGCAGATGTCGCACACGTCTCCGACGGAGTCGCCATCGATGTCGTCCTGGGACGTATTGGCGATCCCAAGGCAGTTGTCGCAGCCGTCGGGAATGGTGTCTGCATCGGCATCGATTGTGTCGTCGAGACCGGGACAATCGTCGCAGTCGTCCGGGACGCCATCGCCGTCGGTGTCGATGTTGTCGTCGCCTGGGTTGCAGATGTCGCACACATCGCCCACACCGTCGAAGTCGAAGTCGGTCTGGGTGGGGTTGGGATCGAGGGGACAGTTGTCGCAGCCGTCCGGACCTCCGTCTCCATCTCCGTCGAGAGCATCATCGCTGCCCTGGCAGATGTCGCAATCATCCGCGGTACCGTCGAGATCGAGGTCGACGTTGTCGTCGCCGGGGAAGCAGGCATCGCACAGGAATCCGACGCCGTCTCCATCTAGATCGACCTGTCCGTTGACCACCAACGGGCAGTTGTCGCATGCGTCGGCGTAGGTGTCGCCGTCGCTGTCCACATCGTCATCGCCAGCCAGGCACACATCACAGGCGTCGCCGTAGCTGTCGCCGTCGCCGTTGAGCTGGGGCGCATTCACAACCGCCGGACAGTTGTCGCAGTCATCCGGTACACCGTCGGAATCGGCGTCCAGCGCGTCGTCGTAGCCATTGCACACGTCGCACACATTGGGAACGCCATCGCCGTCGGAGTCAGTGGGGTCGCCGACACAGCTGTCGCAGGCGTCGCCGATGAGGTCAGCATCGTCGTCGGCCTGTGAGACATTGGGCACCGTCAAGCAGTTGTCGCAGGCGTCCGGAACCGTGTCACCGTCCTGGTCGATCGCATCGTCGAAGCCGGGGCACAGGTCGCAGGCTTCGGGCACGCCGTCTCCGTCGGAGTCGATGGCGTCGTCGCCGAGGGCGCAGACGTCGCAGACATCTCCGTAGCCGTCTGTATCTGCGTCTTCCTGGAGCTGATTTGCGTCCGCGGGACAGTTGTCGCACCCGTCGGCCAGGCCATCGCCGTCCGTGTCGACAGCGTCATCGGATCCGACACACACATCACAGGCGTCTCCGAATCCGTCGCCGTCGGCATCGCTCTGGCCGGCGTTGGGCACACCAGCGCAGTTGTCACAGCCATCGGGAACGCCGTCACTGTCGGCGTCGGCGGAGTCGTGGAAGCCCGGGCAGGCGTCACAGGCGTCGGCCACCCCATCCGCGTCGGCGTCGAGGTCGTCGTCACCGAGGGCACAGACGTCGCAGGCGTCGCCGTATCCATCTCCGTCGATGTCGGTCTGGAAGGAGTTCGCGTCCGCCGGGCAGTTGTCACAAGCCTGGGGCACGCCATCGGCATCGGTGTCGATTGTGTCGTTGAATCCGGGACAGAGATCACACGCATCGGGGGCACCGTCGCCGTCGGTGTCGGTGTTGTCGTCGCCGGCAAGGCAGAGGTCACAGATATCGCCGTAGCCGTCCGCGTCGGTGTCGTCCTGGGTCGGATTGGCGTCCGCCGGGCAGTTGTCGCAGGCGTCCGCAATGGTGTCGAAGTCGGCGTCGGCAAAGTCCGAGAAGCCGGTGCACTGGTCGCAGGCGTCTGGCACCGAGTCGCCGTCGGCATCGGCATTGTCGTCGCCGAGGAGGCAGATGTCGCAGGAATCCCCTGCGCCGTCGCCGTCCGTGTCGGTCTGGGAGGGGTTGGAGAGGCCGGGGCAGTTGTCGCAAGCCTCGGCGGTGCCGTCGGAGTCGGTGTCGATGTTGTCGTCGCCAGCCGGGCACACGTCACAGGCGTCTGGCACGCCGTCGCCGTCGTTGTCGAGGCTGTCGTCGCCAAGGGCACAGATGTCGCAGGGGTCGCCCACGCCATCGGCGTCGCTGTCGGCCTGTCCAGCGTTTCCGATTGCCGGGCAGTTGTCACAAGCGTCGGGGGCGCCGTCGCCATCGATATCGGCGTTGTCATCAAAACCAACACAGATATCGCAGTCGTCCTGGACCCCGTCTCCATCGGAGTCCGGTCCGCCGCAGAAGTCACAGGCGTTGCCCAGGCCGTCACCGTCGGCGTCGTCCTGGTCGACATTCGGGACGATCAAGCAGTTGTCGCAGTCGTCCGGGATCGTGTCACCATCGACGTCGTTGGCGTCGTCGAAGCCGAGGCAGAGGTCACAGGCGGTGGGTACGCCGTCGCCGTCGCCGTCCACCAGATCGTCGCCGAGGACGCAGATGTCGCAAGCGTCTCCAAACGCGTCGCCGTCGGCATCTGCCTGTCCAGCGTTCGCGGTAGCGGGGCAGTTGTCGCACGCGTCGGGCACGGTGTCGCCGTCGCCGTCGAGCGTGTCGTCACCCAGCGCGCACGTGTCGCATGCATCGGCCACGCCATCCGCATCGGCGTCGGCACTGTCGTCTCCAGCCAGGCAGCTGTCGCACTCGTCGCCGAAGCCGTCGAGATCGCCGTCGTCCTGGTTGTTAGCCACCAGTGGGCAGTTGTCACAGTCGTCGGGGAACGTGTCGCCGTCGCCGTCGATGGCGTCGTCGAAGCCGGGGCAGATGTCGCAGGCGTTGGCAACCCCGTCGCCGTCCGTGTCGATGAGATCGTCGCCGGTGGGACAGATGTCGCAGGCGTCGCCAAATCCATCGCCGTCGGAGTCGGCTTGCAGGGCATTGCCGTTCAGCGGGCAGTTGTCGCAGCCGTCCGCGACACCGTCACCATCGAAGTCGAGGTTGTCATCGGATCCGGGGCAGGCATCACAAGCGTCGGGTACGCCATCGCCATCGCTGTCGAGGAAGTCGTCGCCGGCCGGGCAGATATCGCAGCCGTCGGGGATCCCGTCTGCGTCTGCGTCCAGTCCGTCGGAGGATCCGGGACACTGGTCGCACTCGTCCGGCACGCCATCGAGGTCGCTGTCGGGACCGGAGCAGCTGTCACAGGCATCGGGGATGCCGTCACCGTCGGTGTCGATTCGATCGTCGCCCGCCGCGCACAGGTCGCACACGTCGCCGACCGTGTCGCCGTCGAAGTCGAGCTGGGCTGGGTTGGCGTCCGAGATGCAGTTGTCACAGCCGTCGGCCACCCCGTCGCCGTCGCCGTCGAGCAGGTCATCGAAGCCGGGACAGAGGTCGCAGCCGTCGGCCACGCCGTCGGTGTCCGCGTCGGCGAGATCGTCGAAGCCGATGCAGGCGTCGCAGGCATCTGGGATCGTGTCGGAGTCCGCGTCGGCGCCATCGTCGAACCCAGCACAGAGGTCGCATCCATCGGCAACGGCGTCGCCGTCGGAGTCGACGGTGTCGTCGAATCCGGCACAGAGATCGCACACATTGCCGAAGCCGTCGATGTCACTGTCAGCCTGGTCGACATTGCCGATGGCGGGGCAGTTGTCGCAGGCATCCGCGTGGCCGTCGCTGTCGGCGTCGGCGAGGTCGTTGAAGCCCGGGCAGTCATCGCAGCCGTTTGGCACGCCATCGGCGTCGACATCTACGCCGTCGTCGAAGCCGGGGCAGGTGTCGCAAGAGTCGCCGAAACCGTCGCTATCACCGTCACTCTGGACGGCGTTCGGGATGCCGAGACAGTTGTCGCATCCGTCGGGCACCGTGTCGCCGTCGGAGTCGATTGTGTCGTCGGAGCCGGGGCAGATGTCGCATCCGTCGGGCACGGTGTCGCCGTCTGTGTCGAGGTCGTCGTCGAAGCCCGGGCAGAGCTCGCATCCATCAGCGGTGCCGTCGCCGTCGGTGTCGATGTTGTCGTCGGCGCCGGGACAGACATCACAGGGGTCCTCCACGCCGTCTCCGTCAGAGTCGGGGCCGGAGCATCCGTCACAGCCGTTGGGGGTTCCGTCTCCGTCGGTGTCGATGTTGTCGTCGAATCCTGGGCACAGATCGCAGGCGTCGCCGTTGCCATCGAGGTCGGAGTCGATCTGGGACGGGTTGGCGATCTGGCAGTTGTCGCATCCGTCGGCCGTACCGTCACCGTCGGTGTCGATGTTGTCGTCGAAGCCGGGACAGGCATCGCAGCCGTCCGCAGCGCCGTCGCCGTCGGAATCGAGGGTGTCGTCGAATCCTGGGCAGGTATCGCAGTCGTTGCCGACCCCGTCGCCATCGGCATCGGTCTGCGTGACGTTCGACATGGTCGGGCAGTTGTCACAGGCATCGGCGATACCGTCGCCATCCGCGTCGGTGTTGTCGTCGAATCCTGGGCAGGCATCGCAAGCGTCGGCCACGCCATCCGTGTCGTCGTCGAGGGTGTCGTCACCAAGCGCGCAGGCGTCGCAGCCGTCGGGAACGCCGTCGGCATCGGCATCGGCGTTGTCGTTGAAGCCTGGACACACGTCGCAGAGGTCGGGAGCCCCGTCGAAGTCCGCATCGACGCTGTCGTCGAAGCCGGCGCAGGCGTCACAGCCATCGGGAACGCTGTCGCCGTCGGTGTCGACGTTGTCGTCGAATCCGAGGCAGATGTCGCAGTCGTTTGGCACGCCGTCGCCGTCCGAATCGATCCCGAAGCACGGATCACAGCCATCCGGAATCCCGTCGCTGTCGGAATCGATGTTGTCGTCGGAACCCTCGCACAGGTCGCATTCGTCGCCGTAGCCGTCTCCGTCGGTGTCGGTCTGGGACGGATTGGCGATGATCAGGCAGTTGTCGCACAGGTTGGGAGCGCCGTCCCCGTCGCCGTCGATGGTGTCGTCGAAGCCGGGGCAGCGGTCGCAATCGTCAGCGACGCCATCACCGTCGACATCCTGCAGATCGTTGTAGCCGGGGCATTCGTCGCATTCGTCGGGCACACTGTCCGCGTCGTCATCGAGGGTATCGTCTTCGCCGGGACACACATCGCAGGCGTCGCCCACGCTGTCCAGATCGGTGTCGACCTGACCCACGTTGGCTGCGATCGGGCAGTTGTCGCAGCCGTCGGGATGGCCGTCGGCATCGGCGTCGAGCGCATCGTCGTAGCCGGGGCAGATGTCGCAGTCGTCCTGAACGCCATCGCCATCTGCGTCGCCGCCGCTACAGGCGTCGCACACATTGCCCATCCCGTCAGAGTCGGCATCCGCCTGATCGAAGTTCGGAACCGCGGGACAGTTGTCACAGTCGTCCGGGATGGCGTCGAGGTCCGCATCGTCGGCGTCGTCGGAACCTGGGCACGCATCACAGGCGTCGGGAACTCCGTCCGTGTCGTCATCGAGGTCGTCGTCGCCGGCCAGGCAGATGTCGCATCCATCCGGCACGCCGTCGCCATCGCCGTCTGCCGAGTCGTCGGAGCCGGGGCAGAGATCGCAGGCATCGGGCGCGCCGTCGCCGTCGGTGTCCACCCGATCATCCGCACCGGGGCAGATGTCGCAGGCGTCGCCAATCGTGTCGCCGTCGAAGTCGAGCTGGCCCGGGTTGGCATCGATGAGGCAGTTGTCGCAGTCATCGGGTGCCCCGTCGAGGTCGAAGTCGATGGCGTCGTCGAAGCCTGCGCAGGCGTCGCAGCCATCCGCTACTCCGTCGAAGTCGGCGTCCAAGAGGTCGTCGAAGCCCACACAGGTGTCGCAGCCGTCCGGCACCGAGTCGGTGTCGGCATCGGCGTTGTCGTCGAATCCGGCGCAGATGTCACAGCCATCGGCGACGCCGTCCGCATCGGCGTCGACCACATCATCGAAGCCCGGGCACAGGTCGCAGGCATTGCCGAACCCGTCGAGATCGGTGTCGGCCTGGGTTACATTGGGCGTTGCCGGGCAGTTGTCACAGCCGTTCGCGATCGCGTCGCCGTCTGTATCGGCACTGTCATTGAAGCCGGGGCAGGTGTCGCAGCCGTCGGGAACTCCGTCGCCATCACTGTCGAAAGCGTCGTTCGAGCCTTCGCATACGTCGCATACGTCCCCGAATCCATCCCCGTCGGTGTCGGCCTGGCCGCCGTTGGGATCGGTCGGGCAGTTGTCGCAGGCATCGGCGTCGCCGTCGCCATCGAGGTCGGCGTTGTCGTCGAATCCAGCGCACTGATCGCAGCCGTCCGGGACCCCGTCGGCATCGGTGTCCACCGCATCGTCGAATCCAGCGCATAGATCGCAGCCATCCGGCGTTCCGTCGCCATCGGTGTCGACCGTGTCGTCGGCTCCGGGGCAGATGTCGCAGTCGTCTTGGACGCCGTCGCCATCGGTGTCGGGGCCACCGCAGACATCACAGCCGTTCGGGATGCCATCGCCATCGGTGTCGACGCTGTCGTCGAAGCCCGGGCACAGGTCGCAGTCGTCGCCGTTGCCATCGAGATCGGTGTCCAGCTGACCTGGGTTGGGGACCAGGACGCAGTTGTCGCAGCCGTCCGCCACAAGATCGCCGTCCGCGTCGATACTGTCGTCGAATCCGGCACAGCTGTCGCAGCCGTCTGACACGCCATCGCCGTCGGAGTCGATGTTGTCGTCGAATCCAGCGCACACGTCGCAGGCATTGCCCACGCCGTCGGAGTCGGCGTCGTCCTGGACCGGATTGGGGGTCGCAACACAGTTGTCACAGCCATCGGCAACGCTGTCACCGTCGGCATCGTCGCCGTCGTCGAAGCCAGCGCAAGCGTCGCAGGCATTGGGCACACCGTCGCCATCGGCGTCGAGTGTGTCGTCGCCGATGGGACAGATGTCGCAGCCATCGGGAACGGTGTCTGCGTCCGCGTCGAGGGTGTCGTCGAAGCCGCCGCAGACATCGCAGGCGTTGGGAACCCCGTCAGAGTCGGCATCGGCGGTGTCGTCGAAGCCCGCGCAGACATCGCAGCCATCTGGCACCGTGTCGCCGTCGTCGTCGAGGTTGTCGTCGAATCCGGGACAGAGCTCGCAGTCATTGGGCACGCCGTCGCCGTCGGTGTCGATGCTGTCGTCTCCCGAGGCGCAGATGTCGCAAGCGTCGCCGATACCGTCGAGGTCCGCGTCAGCCTGGCTGATATTCGGGATACCAAGGCAGTTATCGCAAGCATCTGGCGCGCCGTCACCGTCGGCGTCGATGGCGTCATCGGCACCGGGGCAGGCATCACAGCCGTCGGGAACCGTGTCGGCGTCGGTGTCTACATCGTCGTCGAATCCAGCGCACACGTCGCAGGCGTCTGGGGTGCCGTCTGCGTCGGCGTCGGCGGTGTCGTCGCCGGCCGGACAGATGTCGCAGAGGTTTCCAAAGCCGTCGAGATCAGTGTCCGTCTGGCTCGGGTTGGCGACCACTGGGCAGTTGTCGCAGCCATCGGGCGTGCCATCGGTATCGGTGTCGAGGGCGTCGTCGAAGCCCGGGCAGATGTCGCAGGCGTCCTCGATGCCGTCACCATCGGTGTCTGGACCCGAGCAGTTGTCGCAGACGTTTCCGATGCCATCGCCGTCGGAGTCGGCCTGGTCGAAGTTCGGAACCGCGGGGCAGTTGTCACAAGCGTCGGGGACGCCGTCGCTGTCCGCGTCGATGTTGTCGTCGTCGCCGGGACACACATCGCAGTCATCTGGCACGCCGTCGGTGTCGGAGTCCACCAGGTCGTCGCCGAGACAGATGTCGCAGCCGTTGGGGACCGAGTCACCGTCGTCGTCGAGGTCGTCGTCGAATCCGATGCAGACGTCACACGCGTCGGGGACGCCGTCAAAATCGGCATCGGCGGCGTCATCTCCGGCCGGGCAGATGTCGCAGAGATCTCCCACGCCGTCGGTGTCGGAGTCCAGCTGGGCGGGATTGGCGGTGATCGGGCAGTTGTCGCAGCCATCCGGCACGCCGTCGGTGTCGGAGTCCACTCCATCGTTGGCGCCGGGGCAGCTGTCACAGCCGTCCGCCACACCATCGCCATCGGTGTCCTCGAGGTCGTCGAATCCGGCGCACACATCACAGCCGTCGGGAATAGAGTCGGTGTCGGTGTCGATGTTGTCGTCGTTGCTCGGGCACAGGTCGCAGCCATTGGCCACGCCATCGAAGTCGTCGTCGAGGGCGTCGTCGAAGCCCTGACAGGCGTCGCAGGCGTCTCCGACCAGGTCGAGGTCGGCGTCGAATTGATTGGCGTTGGCGTCGTTCACGCAGTTGTCGCAACCATCGGCGATGCCATCGCTGTCCGCATCCGCGCCGTCGTTGGAGCCGGGACAGGCATCACAGCCGTCGGGAACGCCGTCACTGTCTGCGTCGACAGCGTCATCGGAACCGGGGCAGATGTCGCAGGCGTCGCCGAAACCATCGGTGTCTCCGTCGGTCTGGAGCACGTTGGGCGTCGCTGGGCAGTTGTCGCAGTCGTCTGGGGTTCCGTCGGTGTCCAGATCGGCGTTGTCATCGGCGCCGGGGCAGACGTCACAGCCGTCGGGAACGCCGTCTCCATCGGTGTCGACGTTGTCGTCGTTGCCGGCACAGATGTCGCAGCCCTCGGGAACGCCGTCGCCGTCGGTGTCGACGTTGTCGTCGAAGCCGGGGCAGAGGTCGCAGTTGTCTTGGACCCCGTCACCGTCGGTATCGGGGCCTGCGCACAGATCACAGCCGTTGGGGATGCCGTCGCCGTCGGTGTCGACGTTGTCGTCGAAGCCGGGGCACAGGTCGCAGGCGTCGCCGTAGCCGTCCAGATCGGAGTCGACCTGAGTGGGGTTGGCGTCGACCAGGCAGTTGTCACAGCCGTCGGCCACGCCATCGGTGTCGCCATCGACGCTGTCGTCGAAGCCGGGGCAGCTGTCGCAGCCATCGGCAACCGTGTCGCCATCGGCGTCGGCGTTGTCGTCGAATCCGTTGCAGACATCACAGACATTGCCAACCCCGTCGGCGTCGGCGTCGAGCTGGTCGGCGTTGACGATCGCGACGCAGTTGTCGCAGGCATCGGCCACGCTGTCTCCGTCTCCGTCTACGTTGTCGTCCGCCCCAGGGCAGGCGTCACAGGCGTCGGGCACGGTATCGGCGTCGGTGTCTATGTTGTCGTCGCCGGCCGCGCAGATGTCGCATCCGTCTGGAACGCCGTCGAGGTCGGCGTCGAAGCTGTCGTTGAATCCAGCGCAGATGTCGCAGGCGTCGGGGACTCCGTCAAAGTCGGCGTCAAACGAATCATCCTCGTCGGGGCAGGCGTCGCAACCGTCGGGAACACCGTCGTTGTCGTCGTCGAGGTTGTCGTCCGATCCCGGGCACAGGTCGCATTGGTCTGGGGTGCCGTCTCCGTCAGAGTCCGGTCCGAAACAGGCATCGCAGCCGTCTGGGGTGCCGTCGCCGTCGGAGTCGATGTTGTCGTCGAAGCCCTCGCAGAGATCACAGACATCGCCGAATCCATCGCCGTCGGAGTCGGTCTGGGTCGGGTTGCTAGCGACGGGGCAGTTGTCACAGTCGTCGGCGACGCCGTCTGTGTCTCCATCGACGTTGTCGTCGAATCCGGCGCAGGTGTCACAGCCGTCGGGAACGGTGTCGCCGTCGCCATCAAGGGCGTCGTCGAAGCCGAGGCAGACGTCACAGGCATTGGGCACGCCGTCGCCGTCGCCATCGGCGTTGTCGTCTCCGAGGCAGATGTCACAGAGATCACCGACTCCGTCGAGGTCCGCATCCGCCTGCCCGACGTTGCTGAGCGCCGGACAGTTGTCACAGCCGTCGGCTACGCCATCGCCGTCGGAGTCGATGTTGTCGTCGAAGCCACCGCAGACATCGCAGGCGTCTGGGACCGTGTCGCCGTCGGAGTCGATGTTGTCGTCGCCGGCCAGACAGATGTCGCAGTCGTTCGGGACGCCGTCGCTGTCGTCGTCGAGGTTGTCGTCGAAGGTCGGGCAGGCGTCGCACTCGTCCGGAACCCCGTCGCCGTCGCTGTCGGGACCCGAGCACGGATCACACCCGTCTGGGATGCCGTCGCCGTCACCGTCGAGGGTGTCGTCGAAGCCGGGGCACAGGTCGCAGGGGTCGCCGTTGCCGTCGGTGTCGACATCGTCCTGGGTCGGGTTGGCGTCATCAGGGCAGTTGTCGCAGAGATCTCCGAGGCCGTCGATGTCGTCGTCTTCCTGGAGCGGGTTGGCGTCGAAAGCGCAGTTGTCACAGGCATTTGGCACGCCGTCGGCATCGCCATCGAAGCTGTCGTCGAAGCCGGGACAGGCGTCGCAGGCGTCGGGAACGCCGTCGCTGTCATCGTCGAGGTTGTCGTCTCCGAGCGGGCACACATCGCAGTCGTCGCCGTTGCCGTCGGCGTCGGCGTCAGCCTGGCCGGGGTTGCCGACGAAGGGGCAGTTGTCGCAGCCGTCGGCGAGCAGGTCGAAGTCGGTGTCGATGCTGTCGTCGAAGCCGGGGCAAGCGTCGCAGTCGTCGGGAACGCCATCGCTATCGGCGTCGGTGTTGTCGTCTCCCGCGGGACAGATGTCGCAGTCGTCGCCTACGCCATCTCCGTCTCCGTCGGCCTGCCCAGCGTTGCTGAGGAACGGGCAGTTGTCACATGCGTTGGGGATCGCGTCCCCGTCGGCATCGGCGTTGTCGTCGGCCCCTGGGCACACATCGCAGCCATCGGGAACCCCATCGCCATCGTCATCGAGCCCATTGTCTCCGGTGGGACAGATGTCGCAGATGTCGCCGAAGCCGTCGCTGTCCAGATCGTCCTGGGTCGGGTTGGGATCGGTCGGGCAGTTGTCACAGAAGTCGGGGACCGCGTCGCCGTCGGCGTCGAGGGTGTCGTCGCCCGCGCACACATCACAGGCGTCGGGCACGGTATCGCCGTCGGCATCGAGGGTGTCGTCGCCGGCCAGACAGATATCGCAGGCATCGCCGAAGGTGTCTCCATCTCCGTCGGTCTGGGCCGCGTTGCTGTCGGTCGGACAGTTGTCACAGTGATCGGGAACGCCGTCGCTGTCCGCGTCGATGTTGTCATCGCCTCCCACGCAGATGTCGCAGGCATCGGGGACTCCGTCAAAGTCGGCGTCGAGGGCGTTGTCTCCTGCGGGGCAGATGTCGCATACATCGCCGAATCCATCGCCGTCCCCGTCGGTCTGACCGGGGTTGGCGTCGGCTGGGCAGTTGTCGCAAGCGTCGGCGATACCGTCGGAGTCGGCGTCGAGCGTGTCATCGCCCAGCGCACAGGTGTCACAGGCGTCGGGCACGGTGTCGCCGTCGGCGTCGAGGGTGTCGTCCCCGGCCAGGCAGAGGTCACAGGCATCTCCGAAGCCGTCGCCATCGCCGTCAATCTGGGCGGCGTTGGAATCCGTTGGACAGTTGTCACACGCGTCGGGGAAGCCGTCGCTGTCGTCGTCCGCGAGGTCGTCGCCGAGGCAGATATCGCACGCGTCGGGCACGGTGTCGCCGTCTGCGTCCAGGGCGTCATCGCCAGCCAGACAGAGGTCGCAGGCATCGCCGAAGGTGTCCCCATCGCCGTCGGACTGGGTCGGGTTGCCGACGAAGGGGCAGTTGTCGCAGCCGTCCGCTACGCCGTCGGAGTCCGCATCGGCGTTGTCATCGAAGTTCGGACACACGTCGCAGTCATCGGGCACGCCGTCGCCATCGGAGTCTCCGAGGACACAGGCCTCACAGGCGTTGCCGACTCCGTCTCCGTCGGTGTCGGTCTGGGCGGGATTGGCGATCGCCGGGCAGTTGTCGCAGTCATCCGGCACGCCGTCGCTGTCGACATCGAGGTTGTCGTCGAATGTGGGGCATAGATCGCAGGCATCCGGGACGCCATCGGTGTCGGTGTCGACGTCATCAGCCCCAGCGAGGCAGATGTCGCAGTCGTCGCCGAAGCCGTCCCCGTCGGTGTCGGTCTGAGCGGGATTGGGGTCTGCCGGGCAGTTGTCGCAGCCATCGGCGGTACCGTCGAGGTCGGCGTCGGCGTTGTCGTCGAAGCCGGGACACTGGTCGCAGCCATCGGCCAGCCCATCGCCGTCGGTGTCGAGGGTGTCGTTGGCCCCGGGACAGACGTCGCAGTCGTCTCCGACCCCATCCGCGTCGGCGTCGGCTTGGCCCGGGTTGGGGGTGGCCGGGCAGTTGTCACATCCGTTCGGGGTCGCGTCGCCGTCGGTGTCAGCGCCGTCGTCGAAGCCCGCACAGACATCGCAGTCGTCTGGCACGGTGTCGGCATCGGCATCTGCCAGGTCGTTACCCAGCAAACAGATGTCGCAGTCGTCGCCGAACCCGTCGCCATCGCCGTCGGCCTGGCCGGGATTGGGCACGACCAAGCAGTTGTCACAGCCATCGGCCGCCCCGTCCAGATCGACGTCCAGGGCGTCGTCGAAGCCGGGACAGAGGTCGCAGGCATCCGGCACGCCGTCGCTGTCGGCATCGGCCAGGTCGTCACCAGCGGGGCACACATCGCAGGCGTTTCCGACGAGATCGAGGTCGTCGTCTGTCTGGAGTGGGTTGGCGTCGGCGGGACAGTTGTCGCAGCCGTCCGGTACGCCGTCGCTGTCGGCGTCGAGGTTGTCATCGGCGCCCGGGCAGGCATCACAGGCATCCGGGGTGCCATCGAGGTCGTCGTCGAGGTTGTCGTTGCCGACGCAGATGTCGCAGAGGTCGCCTACACCGTCGAGGTCGGCGTCATCCTGGAGCGGGTTGGCCGTCGCGAGGCAGTTGTCGCAGCCGTCGGGAACGCCGTCGGTGTCTTGATCGAGGACATCGGCAAAGCCGGCGCACAGGTCGCAGAAGTCCGGCACTCCGTCGGCATCGCTGTCAAAGGCATCATCGCCACCGGCACAGAGGTCGCAGACGTTGCCAACGCCGTCGAGATCGGTGTCGGTCTGGGGAGTGTTCGTGTCCAGGGGGCAGTTGTCGCAGCCATCGGGGACGCTGTCGCCATCGGTATCCATGGCGTCGTCGAAGCCGGCGCAGGTGTCACAGGCATCGGCCACACCGTCGCCGTCCGCATCGAGATCGTCGTCGCCAGCGGGGCAGAGATCACAGTCGTCTCCGTAGCCATCGCCATCGGTGTCGACCTGGCCGTTGTTGGCGTTGATCGGGCAGTTGTCACAGCCATCCGGGATCGAGTCGCTATCTGCGTCGAGGTTGTCGTCGCCAGCGGGACAGGTGTCGCAGGCATCGCCAATGCCGTCGAGATCGGCGTCGGCTTGGGTCGGGTTGATGTCGCCGATGCAGTTGTCGCAGCCGTCTGGGATCCCGTCGGTGTCGCCGTCCAGCGCATCGTCAGACCCCGGGCAGGCGTCGCAGATGTCTGGAACCCCGTCACCGTCGGTGTCGGTGGGGTCGCCGATGCAGGAGTCGCAGACGTTGCCGATGCCGTCTCCGTCGCTGTCGTCCTGGGCCGGGTTCGGATCGACGGGGCAGTTGTCGCAGCCGTCTGGAGCGCCGTCTCCGTCTCCGTCGGCCCCGTCGTCAAAGCCCGCACACTGGTCACAGGCATCGGCGGTTCCGTCTCCGTCCGCATCGAGATTGTCGTCTCCCGCCGCGCACAAGTCGCAGGCGTCGCCCACGCCATCGCCGTCGGTGTCGAGCTGGGCCAGGTTCGGATCGGCCGGGCAGTTGTCGCATACATCGGGCACGCCGTCGCCGTCGCCATCCGTCGGGTCGCCGATACAGGAGTCGCAGAGGTCGCCGATCCCATCGCCATCGACGTCGATCTGCGTGGGGTTTGCGTCGACCGGGCAGTTGTCGCAGCCATCGGCGATGCCGTCACCATCGCCGTCCTGGGCGTCATCGGCCCCTGGGCAGGCATCGCAGTCATCCGGAACGCTGTCGCCGTCGGTGTCCAGCGCGTCGTTTCCGAGGGCACAGATGTCGCATTCGTCGCCGAAGCCGTCTCCGTCGCTGTCGAGCTGTGTGCCGTTGGCATCGTCGGGGCAGTTGTCGCACGCGTTGGCAATGCCATCGAGATCGAAGTCCTGGGCGTCGTTGGCGCCCGGGCAGGCGTCGCAGGCATCCGGAACGCCGTCACCGTCGTCGTCGAGGGAGTCGTCTCCGGCCAGGCAGATGTCGCAGTCGTCGCCGAAGCCATCGCCGTCGCCGTCGAGCTGGCTCGGGTTGGCCAGGACCGGGCAGTTGTCGCAGCCGTCCGCGGTGCCGTCCAGGTCGAAGTCGAGGCTGTCGTTTTCGCCGGGGCAGGCGTCACAGGCGTCGGGTACACCGTCGAAGTCAGCATCAAAGGCATCGTTTCCGACCAGGCAGATGTCGCAGTCGTCGCCGAAGCCGTCTCCATCTCCGTCCGCCTGACTCGGATTGCTCAGCCCGAGGCAGTTGTCGCAGCCGTCCGGGATGCCGTCGAGGTCCAGGTCGGTCCCGTCGTCGCTACCCGCGCACTGGTCGCACGCGTTGGGCACGCCATCGGCGTCGGCGTCCAGGGTGTCGTCACCGGCGAGGCAGATGTCGCAGTCGTCTCCAAAACCGTCGCCGTCGCCGTCGGCCTGGCTCGGGTTCGCGATCGGGCAGTTGTCACAGTCATCGGCGGTGCCATCGCCGTCCGTGTCGAGGTTGTCGTCCCCAGCCGGACAGGTGTCGCAGGCGTTGGGCACACCATCGGCGTCGGCGTCCAGGGTGTCGTCCCCAGCGAGGCAGATGTCGCAGTCGTCGCCAAACCCGTCGCCATCGCCGTCGACCTGTCCGGGGTTTGCCAGACCGGGACAGTTGTCGCAGGCATCTGCCGTGCCGTCGCTGTCGGCATCGAGGCCATCGTCGCCCAGCGGACAGTTGTCGCAGGCATTGGGAACGCCATCGCCGTCGGTATCGAGGAGATCGTCGCCAGCAAGGCAGATATCACAGTCGTCTCCGAATCCGTCACCGTCGCCATCGAGCTGACCGGGGTTGCCGGTGGCGGGACAGTTGTCGCAGGCGTCCGGCGCGCCATCGGCATCAGAATCGGCGTTGTCGTCTCCGACCGGGCACACATCACAGGCGTCCGGAACGGTGTCGCCGTCGGCATCCTGCAGATCGTCGCCGGCGAGGCAGATGTCGCATTCGTCGCCTATTCCATCGCTGTCACCGTCATCCTGGGTCGGGTTGGCGTCGGCGGGGCAGTTGTCGCAGCCATCGGGAGCTCCGTCGGCGTCGGTGTCGAGCAGATCGTCGGAGCCGGGGCAGGCGTCGCAGTTGTCGGGGATGGTGTCGCCGTCGGTATCGGGTCCGAAGCACGAGTCGCAGGCGTTGCCGATGCCGTCGCCGTCGTCGTCGAGCTGGCTCGGATTGGCGTCTACGGGGCAGTTGTCACAGGCGTTGGGCACGCCGTCGAGGTCGTCGTCGATGGCGTCATCCACTCCCGGGCAGGCGTCGCAGGCATCGGGCACACCGTCGGCATCCGCGTCCAGGGTGTCGTCTCCGGCGAGGCAGATGTCGCATTCGTCGCCGAATCCGTCGGCGTCGGCATCGAGCTGTCCGGCATTGGCGTCGACGGGGCAGTTGTCACAGGCATCGGCGACACCATCGAGGTCGCCGTCGGCACCGTCGTCAAATCCGGGACAGGCGTCGCAGCCATCGGGAACGCCGTCGGTATCGCCGTCGATCGCGTCGTCTGCGCCGGGGCAGATATCGCAGACATTGCCGATTCCATCGAGATCATCGTCGGTCTGGGTCGGGTTGGCCAGCAGCGGGCAGTTGTCGCACGCGGTGGGAACGCCATCGCCGTCGCCATCGATAGAGTCGTCGACGCCGGGACAGGCATCGCAGGCGTCGGGCACGCCGTCGAGGTCGGCATCGAGGGCGTCGTCGCCGAGGGGACACAGGTCGCAGGCATCGCCCACGCCGTCGAGATCGCCGTCGGCCTGGGAGATGTTGGCGTCCAACGGGCAGTTGTCGCAGCCGTCGGGCACACCATCCGCGTCAGCGTCGATCCCGTCGATGAAGCCGGGACACAGGTCGCAGTCGTCGGGAACGCCGTCCGAATCCGCATCGACGGCATCGTCGCCACCGGCGCAGATGTCGCAGGCGTTTCCGGCCCCGTCGGCATCGTCGTCGGCCTGGGAGAGGTTGGCGTCGGCGGGACAGTTGTCGCAGGCGTCGGGAACGCCGTCGGTGTCGGCGTCGAGGCCATCATCCGCGCCTGGACACAGATCGCAGGCGTCGGCGACCCCATCGGCATCCGCATCGGCGTTGTCGTCACCCAGCGGGCAGGTGTCGCAGTCGTCACCGACGCCGTCGAGATCGCCGTCGCTCTGGGCGGGATTGCTGTCGGCGGGGCAGTTGTCGCAGGCGTTCGGGGCACCGTCGAGGTCGGCGTCATTGGTGTCGTCGAAGCCGGGGCACAGGTCGCAGCCGTCGGGCGTTCCGTCGTTGTCACCATCGATGTTGTCATCGGAACCGGGGCAGATGTCGCAGTCGTTGCCGAAGCCGTCCCCGTCGATGTCGGTCTGGGTCGGGTTGGAGATCGGGCAGTTGTCACACGCGTCGGCCACTCCGTCAGAGTCGGCGTCGGCGCCGTCATCTCCACCGGGACACAGGTCGCAGGCGTCGGCTACACCATCGGCGTCGGCGTCGAGGAGGTCGTCTCCGGCAGGACAGAGGTCACAGGCGTCGCCAAACCCGTCGAGGTCGGCATCGGTCTGAGTCGGATTTGCGACCACGCCGCAGTTGTCACAGGCATCCGCAACCCCGTCGGAGTCGGCGTCGAGGAGGTCGTCCCCCGCCGGACACACATCGCAGAGGTCCCCGATGCCATCGAGGTCGGAGTCCACCTGGGCGGGATTGACGTTCACCGGGCAGTTGTCGCAGCCGTCCGCTACGCCATCCAGATCGCCGTCGACCGCATCGTCGAAGCCCGGACAGGCGTCGCAGACATCGGGAACACCGTCGAGATCGGTGTCCGTTGGGTCGCCGTTGCAGCCGTCACAGGCGTCTCCGAGGCCATCGCCGTCGGAGTCCGACTGGCCGGCATTGGGATCCACCGGGCAGTTGTCGCAGGCGTCCGGCACGCCGTCGGTGTCGAAGTCGAAGCCATCGTCGGCGCCCGCGCACACGTCGCAGGCATTGGGAACGCCGTCGCCGTCGGCATCGAGCAGGTCGTCTCCGGCCAGGCACACGTCGCAGTCGTCGCCAAAGCCGTCGCCGTCGCCGTCGGTCTGTGCCGGGTTGGGCTCGAGGGGACAGTTGTCACAGGCGTCCGCTACCCCGTCGCCATCGCCGTCCGCTTGGGGGCCGTCGCAGGCGTCGCAGGCATCGCCGAAGCCGTCCGCATCGCCGTCGAGCTGGCTCGGGTTGGGATCTGCGGGGCAGTTGTCACAGCTGTCGGCGACGCCGTCTGCATCGCCATCGGCATTGTCGTCGAAGCCGGGGCAGTTGTCGCAGGCATCGGGAACGCCGTCGAAGTCGCCGTCGAGGAGGTCGTCGCCAAACAGGCAGATGTCGCAGGCATCTCCAAAGGCATCTCCGTCTCCGTTGAGCTGGAGATTGTTCGCGTTCACCGGACAGTTGTCACAGGCATCGGCCACGCCATCGCCGTCGAAGTCATCGGTATCGTCGGCACCGGGACAGGTGTCGCAGGCATCGGCCACCCCGTCGCCATCAGTGTCGACGTTGTCGTCGCCGGCCAGGCACAGGTCGCAGTCGTCTCCAAAGCCGTCACCGTCGCCGTCGTCCTGAGTGGGATTGGCGGTTGCCGGGCAGTTGTCGCATCCATCGGCGAGGCCGTCGGTGTCGGTGTCGGTGGCGTCGTTGGCGCCGGGGCACGCGTCACAGGCGTCGGGAACCGAGTCGCCGTCGCTGTCTACGTTGTCGTCTCCGATGGGACACAGATCGCAGTCGTCGCCGTTTCCGTCTCCGTCGGTGTCGGTCTGGTCGTTGGCTGCGCCCGGGCAGTTGTCACAGCCCTCGGGAGTGCCGTCGGCATCGGCGTCGTCGGCGTCGTCGAAGCCGGGGCAGATGTCGCAGTCGTCCGGGACCCCGTCTCCGTCGGAGTCACCGGCGAAACAGGCATCACAAGCGTTGCCGAGCCCATCACCGTCGGTGTCGACCTGACTGGGGTTGGCGTCGGCGGGGCAGTTGTCGCAGGCGTCGGGCACCCCGTCGAGATCGGCGTCGATAGCGTCATTTGCGCCCTGGCAGGCATCGCAGGCGTCGGGCACCCCGTCGAAGTCGGTGTCGACGGCATCGTCGCCGCCGAAGCACACATCGCAGGCGTTTCCGAAGCCGTCGGCGTCGTCGTCGATCTGGTTGGTGTTCGCCGTGGCCGGGCAGTTGTCACAGGCGTCGGCGGCCCCGTCTGCATCGCCGTCGAGTCCGTCATCTCCGGTGGGACAGGCATCGCAAGCGTCGGGCACCCCGTCGGTATCGGCATCGGCATTGTCGTCGCCGGCGAGGCAGATATCACAGGCATCGCCGAAGCTATCGCCGTCTCCGTCCAGCTGGGCGGCGTTCGGATCGAGGGGGCAGTTGTCGCACAGATCTGGAGCTCCGTCTGCGTCTCCGTCCACCGCGTCGTCGAAGCCCGCACAGGCGTCGCAGGCATCCGGAACGCCGTCGCTGTCGGCGTCGAGGGTGTCGTCTCCGGCCGGACAGATGTCGCAGTCGTTGCCAACCCCGTCTCCGTCTCCGTCGAGCTGGGACGGATTGGAGAGGGCAGGGCAGTTGTCACAGGCATCGGGCGCGCCATCCGCGTCGCCGTCCAAGCTGTCGTCGCCGAGGGGGCAGACATCGCAGGCGTCCGCCACTCCGTCTCCGTCGGCGTCTAGAGCGTCGTCTCCGGCCGGGCAGACGTCGCAGTCGTCGCCAAACCCGTCGGTGTCCGCATCCGCCTGTCCTGGGTTGGGATCGACGGGGCAGTTGTCGCACAGATCCGGGATCAGATCGGCATCGGCATCGTCGAGGTCGTCGGCGCCTTCACAGACATCACACGCGTTCGGAACGCCATCGCCGTCGGTGTCGATGGTGTCGTCTCCGGCCAGGCAGATGTCACAGTCGTTGCCAAATCCGTCGCCATCGGTGTCGGTCTGGTCGTTGACGAGGGCAGGGCAGTTGTCGCAGGCGTCTGGAGTGCCGTCACCGTCGGCATCGATGGCGTCCGCAAAGCCGGGACACTGGTCGCAGGCGTCCGGGACAGTGTCGAAGTCGGCGTCGAGGCTGTCGTCTCCGGCCGGACAGATATCGCAGTCATCTCCGACCCCGTCGCCGTCGGCATCGGTCTGGGCGTTGGCGAGCCCCGGGCAGTTGTCGCAGTCATCCGGCGTTCCATCGCCATCACCGTCGAGGCTGTCGTCGAAGCCCGGGCACTGATCGCAGGCATCGGGCACACCGTCGACGTCGGTGTCGTCGGGGTCTCCCACACAGGTGTCGCAGGCGTTGCCGATGCCATCGCTGTCGTCATCGGCCTGGTTCAGGTTCGGGGTCGCCGCGCAGTTGTCGCAGCCGTCTGGAACGGAGTCGCCATCGCCGTCCAGGGCGTCGTCGAAGCCCGAACAGGCATCGCAGGCGTCGGGAGCGCCATCGGCGTCGGAGTCAACGGCGTCGTCGCCGGTGGGACAGACATCGCATGCGTCTCCGAAGGTGTCGCCATCGGTGTCGGTCTGGTCGTTCGGGGTGAGCAGACAGTTGTCGCAGGCGTCCGGAGCTCCGTCGCCATCGATGTCGCTGGTGTCGTCGAATCCGGGGCAGGCGTCGCAGAAGTCGGCCACACCGTCGGCATCGGCGTCGATCGTGTCGTCTCCGCCCAGGCAGGTGTCGCAGGCATCTCCAAATCCGTCGCCATCGGTGTCGGTCTGGTCGTTGGTGACCCCCGGGCAGTTGTCACAGACATCGGGGAAGCCGTCGAAGTCGGCGTCGTTGCCGTCGTCGAAACCGGGGCAGGCGTCGCAGAAGTCTGGGACTGCGTCCGCGTCGGTGTCGATTGCGTCGTCTCCGCCGGCGCACACATCACAGGCGTTGCCGAAGCCGTCGGCGTCGGCGTCCACCTGGAGCGCGTTTGCGGTGGCGATGCAGTTGTCACAAGCGTCGGCGACTCCGTCAGAGTCCAGGTCAAAGGAGTCATCTCCGGCCGGGCACACATCGCAGGCGTCGGGGATGCCGTCGGAGTCTGCGTCGAGGGTGTCGTCCCCGCCCAGGCAGATGTCGCAGGCATCTCCAAAGCCGTCACCGTCGTTGTCGGACTGGTCGTTGTTCAGTCCGGGGCAGTTGTCGCAGGGGTCGGGCGTGCCGTCGGCGTCGAAGTCGATGGCGTCGTCGAAGCCCGGACACAGGTCGCAGGCGTCTGGAGTGCCGTCGCCATCGGAGTCCAGGGGCGGTCCGACGCAGGTGTCGCAGGTGTTCCCGAGGCCATCGCCGTCATCGTCGGCCTGTCCGGGGTTGGGATCGCTCGGACAGTTGTCACAGCCGTCGGGAACGGTGTCTGCGTCGGCGTCCAGGGCATCATCGGAGCCGGGACACAGGTCGCAGGCGTTCGGAGCGCCGTCGGCGTCGGCGTCGAGGTTGTCGTCTCCCGCTGCGCACACATCACAGGTGTTGCCCACCCCGTCGCCGTCGGAATCGGTCTGGTCGTTGACGTCGAGGGCGCAGTTGTCACAGGCGTCGGGGAAGCCGTCGGCATCGAAGTCGGCGTTGTCGTCGAATCCGGCACACGCATCGCAGAAGTCGGGAACCCCGTCGAGATCGGCGTCGGAAGCGTCGTCTCCGCCCGGGCAGCTGTCGCAGAGGTTGCCAACGCCGTCCAGATCGTTGTCGAGCTGCGTCGGATTGGAGTCCACAGGGCAGTTATCGCAGTCATCGGGCGCGCCATCGCCGTCGGCGTCGAGGTCGTCGTCGAAGCCCGGGCAGGCATCGCAGTCATCGGCGATCCCATCGGAGTCGGTGTCGATGGTGTCGTCACCCGCGGGGCAGCTGTCACAGGCGTTGCCCACGCCGTCGGCGTCGATGTCGGCCTGGGTGGGGTTCGAAACCGCCGGGCAGTTGTCGCAGGCATCCGGAGCGCCGTCGGCATCGGCGTCGTTGTTGTCGTCGAATCCGGCACAGAGATCGCAGAAGTCCGGAGTGCCGTCGCCGTCGGCGTCCAAGGCATCGTCGCCGCCCGAGCACACATCACAGGGGTTCCCGTAGCCGTCGCCGTCGGTATCGATCTGAGTCGGATTGGAGTTCGCAGGGCAGTTATCGCAGTCATCGGGCGCGCCATCGGCGTCGGCGTCGAGGTTGTCGTCGCCCACACAGCCATCGCAGGCATCTGGGATCCCGTCACCATCATCGTCGGCATTGTCGTCTCCGGCCGCGCAGATATCGCAGAGATCGCCAAATCCATCGCCATCGGAGTCGGTCTGGTCGTTGATTTGAGCCGGGCAGTTGTCGCAGTCGTCGGCGGTGCCATCGGCGTCGGTGTCGATGTTGTCGTCGCCACCTGGACACAGGTCGCAGGCGTCGATGACCCCGTCGCCGTCTGTGTCGACGGGGGGGCCAGAGCAGAGGTCGCAGACATCGCCGATCCCGTCTCCATCGAGGTCGATCTGGGCGGCGTTCGGATCGGTGGGGCAGTTGTCGCAGTCGTCGGGCACGCCGTCGCCGTCCGCATCGAGGGCGTCGTTGTCCCCCGGACACAGGTCGCAGGCATCGGGAACGCCGTCGGTGTCGCCGTCGATCGCATCGTCGCCGAGGGCGCAGATGTCACAGGCGTTGCCAAATCCATCGCCATCGCTGTCGGCCTGGGTCCCGTTCGCAATTGCCGGGCAGTTGTCACACGCGTCGGGGTCTCCATCCCCATCCGCATCGATTGCGTCGTTGTTTCCTGGACAAACATCGCAGGCGTCGGCCACGCCATCGCTGTCCCCATCCACGGCATCGTCACCCAGTGGGCACACATCGCAGGCGTCTCCGAAGCCGTCACCGTCGGCGTCGAGCTGGGCGCCGTTGCTCACCGCCGCGCAGTTGTCACAAGCATCCGGTACTCCGTCGGAGTCGGCGTCCAGGGCGTCATTGTTCCCCGGACATAGATCGCAGGCATCCGCCACCCCGTCGCTGTCGGCGTCTGCGTCGTCGTCGCCGGCCGGACAGCTGTCACAGGCGTCGCCGTAGCCGTCGGTGTCGGCGTCGGACTGGCCGCCATTGGCGATTCCGAGGCAGTTGTCGCAGGCATCGGGGACTCCATCGGCATCGGCGTCGATGGCGTCGTCACCGATCGGGCAGAGGTCGCAGGCATCCGGGACTGTGTCTGAGTCGGCGTCCTGGGCGTCATCGCCAGCTGGGCAGATGTCGCAGGCGTCGCCCACACCGTCTCCGTCGGTGTCCGTCTGGCCATTGGGGACCGCCGGGCAGTTGTCGCAGCCATCCGGCACGCCATCGAAGTCGGCGTCTAAAGAGTCATCTGGGCCGGGGCAGGCATCGCAGGCGTCCGGCACGCCGTCCCCATCGGAATCGGTTCCTGGACCCACGCAGGCGTCACAGGCATCGCCGTCGCCGTCGCCGTCGATGTCGGCCTGGTCGAGGTTCGGGACCACCGGGCAGTTGTCGCAGCCGTCCGGGATCGAGTCGCCGTCCCCATCGTCGGCATCATCGGCAGTGGGGCAGACATCGCAGGCATCGGGCACCCCGTCGGCGTCCCCATCGAGCAGATCGTCTCCGAGCGGACAGGTGTCGCAGGCGTCTCCAAATCCGTCGCTGTCGCCGTCGAGCTGGGCGCCGTTTCCTAGCGCTGGGCAGTTGTCGCATCCGTCGGCAACACCGTCTCCGTCCGCGTCGTCGCCATCTGGAGAACCGGGGCACAGGTCGCAGGCGTCGGCGGTGCCATCGCCGTCCGTGTCGGTGTTGTCATCTCCCGCTGGGCAGATGTCGCACTGGTTTCCGACACCGTCCCCATCGGCGTCCCCCTGGGTCGGATTGTCGGTCGTGGGGCAGTTGTCGCACGCGTCCGGGAACCCATCGCCGTCGCCGTCCACATTGTCGTCGCCGATGGCGCACACATCGCACGCGTCCGGCACGCCGTCGACATCGGCATCGGCGCCGTCATCACCGAGCAGGCAGCTGTCACAGGCGTCGCCGAAGCCGTCTGCGTCGCCATCGAGCTGGGCCGGATCTGCGATCAGCGGGCAGACGTCGCAGGCATCCGGAACGTTGTCGAGGTCGGTATCGTCGCCGTCATCCTCGCCGGGACACGCGTCGCAGGCATCGGGGACCCCGTCTGCGTCGCTGTCGGTGTCGTCGCCCAGGGCGCAGGAGTCGCAGGCATCGCCGAGACCGTCGCCGTCGCCGTCGATCTGGGAGCCATTGGGCGTGCCGATACAGTTGTCACAGTCATCTGGGATGCCGTCACTATCGGTGTCAAAAGCGTCATCTCCGCCGTCGCACACATCGCATGCATCCGCGACGCCGTCTCCGTCGTCATCGCCGTTGTCATCGCCGGCGGGACACACATCACACACGTCGCCCGTGCCATCTCCGTCGCCGTCCGCCTGGTCCACATTGGCGTCGGCGGGGCAGTTGTCACAGGCTGTTGGCGCGCCATCTCCGTCTCCATCCGCGCCGTCGAAGAAGCCGGGACAAACATCACAGTCGTCGGGCACGCCGTCGAAGTCGGAGTCCAGGGGGCTGTTGCAGGCGTCGCAGACATTGCCGATCCCGTCGCCGTCGGTGTCGTCCTGACCCACATTGGGATCGTCCACGCAGTTGTCGCAGGGGTCTCCGATGCCGTCGCCGTCGGCATCCACCGCGTCGTCGAAGCCGGGGCAACGGTCGCAGTCATCCGGCACACCGTCGCCGTCGGCGTCCGCTTGATCGGGGCCGGCAAAGCAGAGATCGCAGGCATCGCCGAAGCCGTCGCCGTCGTTGTCGAGCTGGGCCGGATTGATCGTGTTCAGGCAGTTGTCACAGCCATCCGGAGTGCCGTCGCCATCGAGGTCGTTGGCATCGTCGAAGCCGAAGCACATGTCGCAGGCGTCCGGGAAACCATCGGAGTCGCCGTCGAGGCGGTCGTCACCGAGAAGGCAGGCATCACAGTCGTTTCCGGAGCCATCGCCGTCGTCGTCCAGCTGTCCCGGGTTGGCATCCGCGGGGCAGTTGTCGCAGGCATCGGGGATCGCGTCGGCGTCGAAATCGGCCCCATCGTCGGCTCCCGGGCAGACATCGCAGGCGTCCGGCGTACCGTCGCCGTCCCCATCAACGGTGTCGTCGCCGAGCAGGCAGCGGTCGCAGGCGTCTCCGATCCCATCGAGATCGGCGTCGAGCTGGGGTCCGTTCGGAGTGGAAGTGCAGTTGTCACAGCCGTCTGGCACCCCGTCGGAGTCGCCATCCACACCATCGTCGCCCCCCGGACAGAGATCACAGCCGTCGGGGATGCCGTCCGCGTCGGTGTCGATGGTGTCGTCGCCGATGGGACAGATGTCGCAGTCGTTGCCGATCCCGTCGCCGTCGTTGTCGAGCTGGAGCAGGTTCGGCGTGCTCGGGCAGTTGTCGCAGTCGTCTGGGGTGCCATCGGAGTCGCCGTCGGCGTTGTCATCTCCACCCGGGCAGAGGTCGCACGCATCCGGATTGCCGTCCCCGTCGGCATCGGCGCTGTCGTCGCCAAGCAGACACTGGTCGCAGGAGTCACCGAGTCCGTCGCCGTCCCCGTCGGCCTGGGAGGGATTTGGCAGGCCCGCGCAGTTGTCGCACCCGTCCGGAGTCCCGTCGCCGTCGACGTCGGTGTTGTCATCGGACCCTGGGCAGGCATCGCAGCCATCGGCAACCCCATCGGAGTCACCGTCGACGGAGTCGTCCCCAGCGGGACACAGGTCGCACGGGTCGCCAACGCCATCGGCGTCGCCGTCAATCTGCGCGCCGTTCGCGTCGGCTGGACAGTTGTCGCAAGCGTCGGGAACGCCGTCGGAGTCGGCATCGGTGTTGTCGTCGAAGCCCGGGCAGATGTCGCAGGCATCCGGAGTGCCGTCCGCGTCGCTGTCGGTCGCGTCGTCGCCAAACGGGCAGACATCGCAGACGTCGCCGACCCCATCGGCATCGCCGTCAGCCTGATTGTTGGCCACCGCCGGGCAGTTGTCACAGGCGTCGGGTGCGCCGTCTCCGTCCGCATCCACCGAGTCGTCCGATCCCGGGCACGCGTCGCACGCGTCAGCCACGCCATCCGCATCGGCGTCCTCGCGGTCATCTCCGGCCGGACACACGTCGCACACATCGCCGATCCCATCGGCATCGGCGTCGAGCTGTGCTGGGTTTCCGATCGCCGCGCAGTTGTCGCAAGCATCGGGGGTTCCGTCACTATCCGTGTCGTCGCCGTCGTCGAAGCCAGGACACAGATCACAGGCGTCCGGGGCGCCATCGGCATCGGTATCCAGGGTGTCGTCGCCGCTCGGGCAGATGTCGCATCCGTCGCCTACACCGTCGCCGTCGCCGTCCGCTTGATCGTTGTTCAAACCTGGACAGTTGTCGCATCCGTCCGGAACGCCATCGGCATCGACATCGATCGTGTCGTCGGAGCCCGGACACAGGTCGCAGGCATCGGGAGTGCCGTCTGAATCGGCATCGTTGAGGTTGCCCACGCAGCTGTCACAGACGTTGCCGATGCCGTCCCCATCGGAGTCCAGCTGAGCCGCGTTCACGTCGTTGGGGCAGTTGTCACACGCGTCTGGAACGCTGTCGCCGTCGGCATCGATCGCGTCGTTGACCCCCGCACACTGGTCGCATGCATCGGGCACGCCATCGCTGTCGTCGTCCAGCGCATCGTCGCCGATGTTGCAGACGTCGCAGTCGTTTCCGAAGCTGTCGCCGTCGGTGTCCACCTGGCCGGGATTGGGGACCGCCGCGCAGTTGTCACAGGCATCGGGAACGCCGTCCGCATCCGCGTCCACGGCGTCGTTGCCCGTTCCGCACACGTCGCACGCGTCGGGCACTCCGTCCGCGTCGGTATCGACGTTGTCATCTCCGGCGAGGCAGATGTCGCACAGGTTGCCGACCCCGTCCAGATCGGTGTCCGCCTGGGTGGGATTGGGCACCACCAGGCAGTTGTCGCATCCGTCCGGAGCGCCATCGAAGTCACCATCCACGAAGTCCGGGGATCCCGGGCAGGAATCGCAGGCGTCGGGGAAGCCGTCTCCGTCGTCGTCGAGGGCATCATCCCCGGCTGGACAGATGTCGCACACATCTCCAACACCGTCTCCGTCTCCGTCGGTCTGGGCGCCGTTGGGCACGGTCGTGCAGTTGTCGCAACCGTCCGGCACACCGTCAGCATCGGCGTCGAAACTGTCAAAGCTTCCGGGGCAGAGATCGCAGGCGTCCGGAACCCCATCGGAGTCGGCGTCCAGCGCGTCGTCCCCCGCCAGGCAGCTGTCACAGGCGTTGCCAAAACCGTCCCCATCGACATCGGCTTGGGTTGGGTTCGCCACCGCCACGCAGTTGTCGCACGCGTCTGGGGCGCCGTCCGCGTCGCCGTCGAAGGTATCGTTGAACATCGGGCAGACGTCGCAGGCGTCCGGGACCCCATCGGAGTCGACGTCCGCGCTGTCGTCTCCGGCAAGGCAGATGTCGCAGTCGTTGCCGAAGCCGTCTCCGTCCGCATCCACCTGAGTCGGGTTCGGGACCACCGGACAGTTGTCACAGCCATCGGGAACCGCGTCGGCATCGATGTCGAACACATCATCGCTGCCCTCGCAGGCGTCGCAGGCGTCCGGGACTCCGTCATTGTCGGCATCGACACCGTCGTCTCCGGCGAGGCAGATGTCGCAGTCGTTGCCAACCCCGTCGCCATCTGTGTCCACCTGGACCGGGTTCACCACCGCCACGCAGTTGTCGCACCCGTCGGGAACGCCGTCTCCGTCGCCGTCGGCGGTGTCGGGGGACCCCTCGCAGGTGTCGCAGGCGTTCGCTATCCCGTCGCCGTCGGTGTCGATGCTGTCGTCGCCGGCGGGACAGACATCGCAGGCATCCCCCACATCATCCAGATCGGCGTCGTCCTGATCGGGGTTGAAGGTGCTCGAGCAGTTGTCACAAGGATCGGGCACCCCGTCGGCGTCGGTGTCGATCGCGTCATCGGCGCCCGGGCACTGATCACAGGCATCGGGCACGCCGTCGGTGTCGCCGTCGATCGCGTCATCGCCCAGGGGACAGACGTCGCAGCCGTCGCCGAGGCCGTCACCGTCGCTGTCGATCTGGTCGCTATTGGGCGTCAGAGGGCAGTTATCGCACGCGTCTGGATTGCCGTCTCCGTCGAAGTCGATCGCATCATCTACGCCGGGACACTGGTCACAGGCGTTCGGGGTTCCGTCGCCGTCAGTGTCTGCAAAGTCGCTTCCGAGGGGGCAGATGTCGCAGACGTCGCCGACGCCGTCGAAGTCCAGGTCCGCCTGATCGGCGTTGTAGATCAGGAAGCAGTTGTCGCAGGCGTCCACGATGCCGTCGCTGTCGATATCGGGCCCCACACAGAGTGCGGTGTCGACGATCCCCGTGGGGAATGTGTCGACGATGCCAGTGGGACCCGTGTCGCCGATTCCGGTACCGTTCGTGTCCGTCCGGGCGGAGTCACCCGTGGTCGGTCGCGAGGTGTCCGAGTCGGTGTCCGTGTCCGTGTCCGCGTCGGTATCGGCATCGGTGTCGGCGTCGGTATCGGCGTCGGTATCGGTGTCCGCGTCGGTATCGGCGTCGGTGTCGGCGTCGGTATCCGTGTCGGTGTCAGAGACCGTGGTGTCGGTCTCAGGGTCTTTGTCGGGATCCCGGCAGGCTGCAAGGACAAGAAGGCAACCCAGCGCAAGGGCGGGCGTCCATCGCATATTCAAGTTTCCCCCGTTCGGTCGGCCCGGCGAGGCCGACCACGCACCTTATCATCTAGGTGGCGGGGCGATCTACGCGCGATGGATCGACGAGCGATGGATCCGGCAAGCGACGCACTGGCTCTGTCAGAACTGTGCTCCTGCCCGAGTTGGTGGTTCGACGTCGCGGCGGAGCGAAGTGTCGGTATCGGAGGTGGAGTACACCAGGTATCTTTCGTTTGTCACTACGGAGGCACCGTGCGCCTGAAGATCGTCATTGCATTCGTCCTCGCCAGCGGCTGCAGTCACGAGAAACCACCCGCAAAGGCGGACAAGGAAGCGACTGAGGTCGAGACGCCCACTGCGGGGGACGACGTCGCTGATGTGCCCGAATTGCAATCCACCAACATCGCCGTTCTGGTCAACGACGGGGGTGGCTCCGACACCTGGGACAACTCATCGCTGACCGTCCTGGAGTCGCCGGTGAACGGTGTCGCCACGGTAAACCCAGATGGGACCGTGGACTACAAACACAACGGACCGGGACTGGACGACACCTTCACCTATGCGATCAGCAACGACGAAGGCGCCACCACCGAACCCGCCCGTGTTCAAGTCACCGTGGACCCCTGCGAACCTTGCTCCGGCAGCTTCGAGGTGGAGGACTCCGACGCCCTGATGCGCTGCAGCACGGTCTCCGGCTCTGTCGATATCAGGGAATCCAGCCTGCAGAACCTCGGCTTCCTGGGCTGCCTGACCGTCGTGGGTCGTGACCTCACGATCGTCGGAAACGGCGACCTCGTCGACCTCAGCGCCTTGGCCCGGCTCGAGGCGGTGCAGGGGGACTTGGTGCTCGTGGCGTCGGAGTCGCTGCCGTCTCTGCAGGGGCTGGAACGTCTGGAGCGGGTCGAGGGCAAAATGCAGCTGACGAGTCTGGGCGTGGACACGCTGATGCCGCTTCAGAGCCTGACAACGGTCGGCGAAACCATGAGCATCGACTTCGCCGAGCGCCTCACCGACCTCGCGGGACTGGAGGCATTGGAATCGGTTGGCAGCCTGAAGATCAACAACAACGCTCGCTTGGAGTCGCTGCACGGGCTGGATGCACTCGAGACGATTCCAGGAGAACTCACGATCGCCGCCAATAGCGCACTGCAGAGCCTGGACGGGCTGCAGTCTCTCTTGTCCATCGGCGACGAACTCCGCATCGAGGCCAACTATGCTCTCGTCGATCTCTCGGGCCTGGGTGCTCTGAACGAGGTCGGGAGCAACTTGAACATCAACTACAACTCGGCGCTGCCGAACGTCGATGGCCTGACGAGCTTGTATGAGGTCGGGAACAACGTCGAGCTGACCCAAAACGACGCGCTCATCCGGGTGGATGGTCTCAGCGCCGTGAGCCGGGTGGGCGGCGATGTCGTGGTGGAGTGGAACGAGCTCTTGTGCGAAAGCGACGCCGAGAGCTGGGCGTTCGCCATACCGGACGTGGGCGGCGACGTCGACGTCGAGGGAAATCTTCAGTGCCCTTGAGGTCCTTCGCTTGCTGGGCAACTAGCGGAACAGCGCCCGAACGTCTTCCTTGTCAGACGAGAAGGTGAACGCCTTTTCCAACGTGTGCGCATTCTCGGGGTCGGTCACATGGTGAGCGACCGCCTTGACCGCGGCTACTTTGTCGCTCGAGTGGGATATCGGCGCCACCAAGTCAACCACCTGGCGGCAAGTGAAGCAGTTGTGGACCGCCGCAGTGCGCAGCACGTCTACTTGATCCGAACCGAATGTCGCGGCTTTCACCGCATCGATCAGATCCAAATGGGAGGGCTCCGAGAGCATGGAACAGCCCAGAGCGGGATCGGTCATCATCTCGTCTCCGCCTTCCTCCATGAATGTCTCTCCGCTGACCCCTTCATCAGTGACCGAGATGGAGACGTTCAGCCCCCCGGCGCTCGAAGAGATGGTCGTGGTCGACTTGCCCGTTGTGATGTTGGTGATGTCCGTCGCTGCCCGGACGGTGACTGTTTCGCCGCCTTCACTCACCTGGACTTCACTGCCTACGGGGCTGGCCACCGTGCTTGCGGGCAACGGGCCGCTGCCGAGCACCAAGAGCTTCTTCCGCTGGTATTTGACCCGTACCTGCTGGTCCAGGGGCACGTCTACGTCCAATCCAGCGATCAACCTACCGAACATGGTGTGCGCCTCGATGCGGTGAATGCCGCCGGCCAGGTTGGGGGCATTGAAGGTCATGGAATCCTCGGGAAGATCGAGGAACTGACCATCAATCGCGACCCGCACCGGGGTGCTGACGGCCACCACGATCTCGCCAGCCAGTACGGGGGAAGTGAGCGCGGCCAGCAGGCCGAGAAACAGGGTCATTCTACGCAGTCCTCCAGAGAAGCAAGCCTATCGACCCTGCGGACGCGATCCAGCTATTTCATCCACATCCAGTCTTTTGAGCTTGAACCTATGTGTTCGCTCGGACGTGTCATGTGTGTGATGTAGGTCACAGGCCTGGACAGGGCCCCGGGCGATCCTGTCTGCGTAGTAGGTTCGCACACGGAGAACGCAATGTCTGATGATGCCTGGTCCAGCCCCAAAGAATCGAACACCGGCGCCTATGGCCGAATGTACGGGCTGTCCCGTGCGCTGCTGGCCTTGTTTGGCATCGAACTGATCGCGCTGATCCTAGTCAGTCTGCTGGACCCGCTGCTGACCTTCGTGTTCCCGGAGGCGCTGACCGACCCTCAGGGGATCGAAATCGTGCCGGTCCTCGTCATGGGGCTGGCGGGCATGGCAACCCTCGGGGGCATCCTCCTGGCGCTCCCCCTGTGGATCTACTGGCACTACCGGGCCGGCTCGAACCTGGTGGCGCTGGGCCGAGAAGACCTCCAGTACACGCCTGCGGCCCACGCATACTGGTGGTTCGTCCCGTTCGCGAACCTGGTCTACCCCTACTGGACCACGCTGGAGTTGTACAAGGCGTCACTGCCCGATCAGTCCAAAGACGAGTGGATCCTGGCCGAGACGCCCAGCTTGTTTCCCATCTGGTGGGGCTGCTGGCTGCTGGGGAACATCATCCAGAATGTGTCGACCCGGATGACGTTTTCCAACGATTTCGTCGAGGTCGCCACGATCATTGGCGTGGTCGCGACCCCGTTTACGGTTGGGGCCCTGGTGATCTACATGAACTGGATCTGGACCATCTCGAACAACCAGGATGCCCTGAACGACAAGCTCAGCGCCTAGGACTGTGTTGCTCCAGGAGCGCGATTTGTTCCAGGGCATCGCCTTCGACCGGCTCGCCGAGTCCCTGGCCGCGGAGGGAGCCGCATTTTGAAATGGACGGTCCGGGCGGCGCTCAAATGACCTATCCGCCTCGAAGCAGACTGGGGGTACGTTTCGCCCGATACCCCCAATGAGGTCCGAATGAACCGTGCCCTGATCTCCGTCACCCTGCTGGTCACGCCCGCGATGGCGTCCGCCGCGCCCGACTGGTCGATCAACCAGATCGCGCCGCCGCCTCAGCTGATCCCGGGGGTGTCGAGCTTCGCTGTGGCGCCCTTCGAGGGCTCGAACGGGGAGCTTCTGGCTCGGGAGATCGCGGGTGCACTGGCCCGCGGGAGGGGCGAGTACCTAGACGACCACGTCGACTCGAACGACGGGCTCAGCACCGCCCCGTGGACGATCCTCGACGACCCCTCTCAGGCGAGCGCGACCATGCGCGGGACGGTCACCGCGAGCGAGTCCGTGAGCTTCTACACCGTCCAGCAGACAGTCAGCATCGACAGCGACGTCTGGCTCTCGAGCCCGCTTTTGGAGGGCGTGTCGGCCAGCATGGGGATGAGCGTCGAGGTGCCGGTTCCCTGCGAGCGCCGGGAGGTGGGGGTCTCGGTGTCCTGGGACGTGGTGGACAGAGAGGGGGCCGTCCGCGCCGAGGGCGTGATGGACGTATCGTTCCCCTATGAAGCATGCGCCGGGGCCGACGGTCGGATCCCTTTCGACGACATCGATGTCCGCGTCGGGGAGCTCCTCGCGAACTTCCCCGACGCGATGGCCAACCAGATTGCGCCGGCGTGGCGGCCCCTGGTCGCCAACCCCGGCCCTCAGCTCAAGGTCGGCGAGCAGGCGACCCTCGGCGAGGTCTATTGCAAGAACGAGCGGCTCCTGGTGACCGAGCCCTACCATGAGAATGCGCTGTACCTGCGTGGCTACCTGAACGAGATCTACTCCAACTACGACGAGGCGGTAGCTGCCTACCGCAAAGCGGTCGACGCCACTGGACACGAGCGGTCGGCCGATGGACTGCGGCGGGTCCGACGGCGGATCGAGGAGGTCGCGACCCTGCGAGACACGTTCGGGCAGGAGTTGGCCGGTCAGCCCTTCAGCTGCGACCTCCGGCCGCGGGCCCGAACCAAGACGAAGGGCAAGCTGATGTCCGAGGAGGACGGGGGCGAGGTCGTGGTGCAGGTCCCAAAAGACATGAAAGTCGTGGTCCTCGAGAAGGGCGGGAAGTGGAGCAAGGTCGAGACCATGGATGGGGTTGCTGGGTGGGTGAAGAACTCGCTGCTTCGGTTCGAGGAGTAGCCAGAATCTGTCGGGAACCAGCTTCGGATCGCGCTGGCTTCTGCTAGATGTGATGGCACGCAGCCTAACCGAAAGGTTTAACCAATAGGTTTGACCGATCGGTTAGGAGTTGTAACAAGTCTGGACCTGCACACCGAGCCCAAGGGCTGAGCACATCATGTCCGACATCACCCGCCAGGCCGAGCTTTGGTCTGTGACCCCCGTCGATGTTCCGCCCATCCGCCTCGACGACACCCACATCACCTACCTCCCCGACGGGACTCAGGTGGTCCTGGACGGCGTGACCATCGGCCTGCACAAGAGGGAGCCCGCCGTCGCGGTCTTCCTGTTGGTCGTCGGCTTGCTCGGTGGTGCCGTCTGTGGAGGCGTCGGATCTTTCGGGGGTGCCATTTCGGGCGCGCTCTGTGGTGGGCTCCCGGCACTCGCCTGCCTCGGCTTGGCGCTCATCGCCGTGGTCCGCAGCCCCAAGCTTCGGGTCGCGGTCCCTGGACAGGAGGATCTGGCTGGTGGTGGACGGGCGCATCAAGGGTCAGCCGCCGGAGGGCCTGAACCCCGGTGCAGTGATGGAGCAGCACTACGCGTTGTTGTGGCTCACCGAAGGCACCGCTTGGGACGACATCCAGCCCCACACATAGATCGCCGCGCTGGAATCGGGCGGAGTGAGCCTGAACGCGATCGAGCGCGGAGCCCTCGGAGACGTCGCCGGACTACGCCTACTGCACCTGCAGTGCCACATCGGGACCGACACTTTGTCGTGGGCGCGGTTGGGTGCCGAGGTCGTCGGCGTCGACTTCTCCCCTTCGCCCATGCGCTTCCCCCTGCGTGAGGCGCTGGTCTTCGAGGATGGGGGGTCGTACGCCGATCCGGACCTCCCGACCGCCCACAATCGAACTGAGGAGTGGCAACATTCCGTGCCCTGGTCGGCGCCGGCCTCGCCCTCGAACACATCGGCGACATCGCGCCAGCCCCTACCCGGTCCTGATCGATCGAGAATCTTCCCGAAAGGCGTATGGTGTGTGCATGCGGAAGGCTCTCCATTCCTTGTCGAGGGTTGCCCTCCTTTTTGGCTTTGCTGGCGCCTGCGCCCCGGCTGAACGGTCAACGATGGAGCACGACGCATCGGGGGTTGCCGATGACACCTCCTCCCCGGAAACCGAGCAGCCACCCGTGTGTGACGGTGTACACGATGGAGACGTCGAGATCAGCAATTCCGAGGATGTGCGGTCGTTTTCAGGCGTGAAGGAAGTGACCGGCAACGTCTCTATCGCTTCCAACACGATGACCGACCTCACCGGTCTGGAGTGCCTACGCTCCGTCAGAGGCTCGCTGAGCATTCACTACTCCCAGCTCGAGAACTTGGATTCGCTAAACAACGTGGAGTTCGTGGGAAACAGCCTGAACGTCAACCACAACGATCTGCTCACCACCATCGATGGCCTCTCGGGAATCAGGAGAGTCGGCAGCGACGTGATCATCGGCACCAATCCACTCGTCAACGATCTCGGACTTCATGCACTGGAGTCCGTCGGTGGTTCACTGCGCGTGCACTACAACGATGGGCTCACCCAGTCGACGGGACTGGAGCGCCTGACTTCTCTAGGCGTGGATCTGGCGATCCAACACAATCCTGTGCTCGACAACCTGGACGGTCTCGCAGCCCTGACTTCCGTTGGGGGAGAGATGTGGCTGTGGTCGAATGGGGTCACCGACATCAGCGGCCTCTCCGCAGTGGCTTCCGTTGGTGTGCTGAACATCCAGGGCAACCAACAACTCACCACGCTCGATGGCCTACAAGGCATCACCAACATCCCAGACAACCTGCTTCTCGAGGGAAATGGGCTCGTCGACCTCAATGGCATAGAGGGCATCAGGGAGCTGGGCATCGCTCTGCAGATTCGCTACAACGAGAGCCTCTGTCAGAGCATCGTCGACGCCTATGTCGCGACGGTGACCGTGGTTTGGGTGTTGGACACCCCCAACCTGGGCGGCTGTTGACGACCGAAAGGTGCTTTCAACGCTCCCTGGGGATCCCTGTTCTCGACGCTGTGAGCTGTGCATTGGAGAGGGGGCTGGGATCAAAATCCGGCATTTGACCGATATGTGGATAGTACGCATCCATATAATCTGCTTACCGATGATGGGGATACATTGAACAATCTCGAAGCGACGGACTGTCCGTACTACCTGGTGTCTCGCTGCACCCTGATGATTACGTCGGCGCTGCGCCGGCAGTTCGCCGCGGCTGACCTGCACGACATGCGGCCGGCCTACCTGGGCGTGCTGTGGACGCTGTGGAAGCAGGATGGGCTCCGAGTGGTCGATCTCGCTCGCGGCGCTGGGCTCGAGCCCTCCACCATGACCGGGCTACTCGACCGCATGGAGCGCGCGGTGCTGGTCAAGCGGCAGCCCGATCCCAACGACAGGCGTGCCCTGCGCATTCACCTGACCGACCACGGCCGAGCGGTGGAAGACACGGTGCGCGGCATCGTGGCCACGACGATGACTCAGATGTTCGAGGGGGTCGAACCCGCAGAAGTAAGCCGCGTCGAAGCCACCCTGAAGACCGTACTCGAGAACTCGCGGAGGCGTGTATGAGCGACAAGAGGACCGTTGGATACACGTGCGCATATGCGCCCCTTGCCCTGATCGTGGCGGCTGGTTTCGACCCGTACCGGATCCTGCCGCTGGGGGACCCTCCCGACCACGCCGGGTCCCTGTTGCACGACAACATGTGCCCCCACGTCAAGATCGTCCTCGACCGCGCTGTCAGCCGCGACGTGCCGGAGCTGGCCGGACTGGTGGTGATGAACAGCTGCGATGCCATGCGGCGCCTGTCGGACGCCTGGACGGTGGCGCGTCCAGACGTGCCCATGGTGCTCGTCGACCTGCCAGACACGACCGACGCTGCCGCGGTGCGCTGGCTTTCTGACGAGTTCGAGCGCCTGGTATCGGTGCTCGAGCAGTGGGCTGGCCGGCCGATCTCCGCGGACGACATCCGGACCGGGGCGCGCCGCCTCGACAAGTTGGCCCACCAGCTCGCGGAGCTGCAAGGCAAGGTGCGCGACGGGCAGATCCCAGGTGGGCGCTCGGCTCTTCAGACGGCTTATAATGCGGCTGTTACGCAACCAATTGAGCACACATTCGACACCCTTGGGCCGATGTTCGACCGCCCGGCCGATCCCGAGCGTGGCGTGCCTGTCTACGTGTTCGGCAATGTGTTCGCCCAGACAGAGGGCTTCGACCTGCTCGCCGAGTGTGGCGCTCGGGTCGTGGGTGATGATCTGTGCACCGGATCGCGACAGCTGTCGCCCATCGGGCTCGATGACGGCCCCGTCCTGACTCAGCTCGCCGCCGCAACCCTTGGTCGCCCGCTGTGCGCCCGCACCATGGATGTCGACAATCCTGGAAGGCTGGCCGACCAGATAGTCGAGGGCGCACGGGCGGCGGGAGCGCGCGCGGTGGTAGGCCACGTGCTCAAGTTCTGCGACCCCTACATCGCCCGGCTTCCAGTGATCACGGCCACCCTCGAGAGGGCGGGGTTGCCAGTGCTCATGCTCGAGGGCGACTGCACCATGCGGTCTCTGGGCCAACACGCCACCCGAGTCGCCGCATTCGTCGAAATGCTCGAGGAGAGCACACCATGTTGAACCAATACTTCGAAAACCTCACGACATCCCTGGAGTCGCGGCTCGCCGTCTCAGCAGGCCAGCCCATTGCACGAAAACGCTTCACCTTGGAGATCGCCCAGCTCGGCTCGAGGCTGTTCTCCGGTGAGCACAACGTCGCGTGGTGCGGCGTGATGGCCCCCTTCGACCTGCTCAATGCCATGGGCGTCACCAGCTGCTTCGTCGAGTTCGTGGGCGCCATGCTCTCGTCCACCGGAACCGTCGGGCCAATGCTGGAGCTCGCCGAGGAGGAGGGCTACGGGACCGACGGGTGCAGCTACCACCGGTCGGTCATGGGCGCGACCCTGCAGGGCCTGATGCCGGCTCCCGACTTCCTCGTCGCGACCACTGCCCCCTGTGTGGCGGGCGCGGCTGTGCTCGAGAACCTGGCGCGGCACTTCGAGCGCGATCTGTTCGTGCTTCCCATCCCGCCCACCAACGGTGAGCGCGAGGTGGCGTTCCTGGCGGAGCGCATCGAGGCGTTGGCGAATTTTGTCGGCGATCACACCGGTAGGCCGCTCGATCGGGAGCGCCTGAGTCACGCTGTCGACCTGGGCAACCAGACCCGCGCCCTGCTGATCGAGACCTTCGACCTGGCCAAGAACGTGCCCACCCCGGCCCGACGGCGGGACCTGGTCAACTTCGGCGTCGTCTCCGCTCTGTTCGGAGGCACAGACGCAGGACTCCAGATCGCACAGACCTATCGAGACGAGTTCGCCGATCGGGTGGCGCGTGGGGTCGGCGGAGCGCGCGACGAGCGAGTGCGGCTGATGTGGCTGCAGAACCGGATCCAGTTCAAGCACCCCCTCGAGAAGATCCTCGAGGAGGAGCTCGGGTGCGCTGTGGTCGTCGACGAGCTCAACGACATCAACTTCGACCCCATCGATCCCAACGACCCGTTCACCGGCATGGCGCGCCGATGTCTGTCCGTGCCGCTGGTCAGCCAGGCGAAGCGCAGGGTCGAGCTACTCCAGAGGCAGGCACGGGAGTACCGCGTGGATGGGGCGATCAATCCCTGTCACTGGGGCTGCCGACAGGGCACCGGGATCCGAGGACTCGTTGATCGCGGTCTCGAAGACGTGGGCGTCCCGGTCCTCAACCTGGAGGTGGACTGCGTCGATCCCCGCAGCTTCGCCGAAGGCCAGCTACGAACCCGACTGGAGGCGTTCGTCGAGATGATCGAGAACAACCCTCGGCGGTGGAGCTAGCCATGTACCTGGGTGTAGACATCGGAAGCCTGTCCTGTGACGCGGTGCTGATTGACGACGACGAACACATCGTGCAGTGGACGGTGGTGCCAACCGGGGCGCGAAACCAGGCGGCAATCGCCCGGGCAAAGGCCGAAGTACTCGCAAGCGCTGGCGTCGATGAGGCGAGCCTTCTCGGGCTGGTCGCCACTGGCTACGGTCGCAACCGGGTGGACGGGCGCATGGCGTCGGTGACCGAGATCACGTGCCACGCCCGCGGCGCTCGCGCCCTGCTCCCCGGCACGAACGTGCTGGTCGATATTGGCGGGCAGGACAGCAAGGCGGTGCTGCTCGGCGAGGACGGTCGCGTCACAAAGTTCGCCATGAACGACAAATGCGCCGCCGGGACCGGTCGCTTCCTCGAAGCCATGGCGCGCGCTCTCGAGGTCGACGTCGACGTGCTGGCCGGACTCGATATCGGTGCCACCGGGGACCTGAAGCTGTCGTCGATGTGCACCGTCTTCGCGGAGAGCGAGGTCGTCTCCCTGATCGCCGACGGGGCAGAGGTCCAGGAGATCGTGCGCGGCCTGAACCGCGCCATCGCTTCGCGCACGCGGTCGCTCGTCTCTCGGGTCTCGCGGGACTTGTCGGGTCTGCGCGTCTCGATGTCGGGCGGCGTTGCTCGCAACCACGGGGTCGTGCGAGCACTGTCGGAAGTGCTGCAGTGCGAGGTGAAGGTGCCCGCCGAGCCCGACACCGTTGGAGCCTACGGGGCGGCCCTGATCGCCAGAGACAGGGTCAAGCGAGCGTCGGCGTGATCTGGGCCTATTCTCGAAGGGTCGATCGAAGAGCAGCTGATGGTCGACCATGGTGGTCGGGTGGAGGGTGGCATCGCCTCTTCGACGTAGAGGACCGTGCCCGGCCCTTTGAGCGGGTGAGGCAACGCCAAGACGGGGAGAGCTAGCAACGAGATGAGCATGGTGGGCTCCAGCACGGCGTCACGAGCCTACATCGAGCGCAGGCCACCTCCAGCTCGCGTCGGCGACATTTGATCCGCACATCGAGGCGCGCGGGATCGTCGATCCCGGATCCAAGGGGATCTTCGCGATGCCCTCTCGTGGCACGCCCGTTGCAATTCACTGCCGTGAACACTTCTGGCCGACAAAGGTGAAACCATGCAGATCCCCAAGTCGATTCTGCGCCCGGTCGAGAGCGTGAGCGCGTCGATTCTGGGACGCGCCCTGTCGGGATTGCTGTTGTCTGCATGTGTCGCCACGGCCGCGTGTGTGCCCAGGTATTCGAACCATCGGGGTCCCATCGCATTCACCAGCGTGCCCCTGCGCATCGCAACCACCGGGGACAACGGGAGCGCTATGCACGCTCACGTTGGCGGCCTCTCCATCGGGGAGAAGAAGGCTCTACATGCGACCCTCGACAGTTGCGCGAGTGAGATCTTCGCCGAGATCGTCAAGAGGCATGGCGGGTTAGCAAGCCGATTGCCCGCCCGTGGTAGCGACATCCACTGGGCCGTCGAACTGCGGGAAAAAGAGAGGTACTACCGCGGGATGTGTGATGATCGACCGCATGAAACCTGGGACCTTTCCATGACCGTCGATGTGAATCCTCCAAAGGTGAGCATCAAGACCCACGAGGTGATCTGCGTGGCGCCGGTTGGTGGCCGCGAGCGCACGGCAGATGGCTTCGCCACGAGCGACTTCATCCTCGGAGTGGCCGAGGACATCGCCCGGCAGTGTGCGATGCGCTGACCTTAGCGCTCGACGTATAGCGCCTTCAAAGCATCATACGCCGGTCGTGGGTTGCGATCGATGTCGACGATACCCCACCACTCCTCGTTGAACGTCTGGTCGGGATGAGGGCCACCACCCGGTGCAATGCCGCCCACATCCTGCACATCGGGCGATCCAGACTCATCCTTCCACCACTCGTCGGCCCACTCGAAAATCGTGCCGCCGATTGCGATATCGCCGTGGCTCAGGATCTCCTGTGTCAGCGCGGTTGTGGCGTCCGCCTGACTGTCCGGATCGTAGTCCGAGATCAGCGCGTTGTAGGCATCCGCGCCGTACTCGGACAGGAACATCGGCCCGGCGCTGCGCGCCTCGAAGGTGTCGAACAGATCTGTGAAGCCGATCCCTCGGTAGGCGTTGATGCCCCACAGGTCCACGTCGACAGCGGCCAGGGTCTCGGAACTGGGCACCTCTCCATAGACTGTCGCGACAGGGTGCGCGGAGTCTGCGGCCCTGACGAGTGCTGTGGCCTCGCGGATTCGTTGGACGGAGTCCTCGTGGGAAAGACCGACGTACAGCCCGTTGTAGTTCCACTCGTTGCCAAGCAACCACATGAGGATGGCGGGGTGGTCTCTCACCGCCTCGACACGCTCAGTCACGACCTGCACCGGATCTCCGCCGTAGGGGTAGACGCTGTTCAAGACGTAGATCTCGGCAGCCGCGAACTGGTCGAGCACAGCCACATCCAGGAGCGGCTCGTAGGTCCGAACGGCATTGATGCCCGCCGCCTTCATGAGCGCAATATCACCGGGCGCGAAGGCCGCGAAGTCGATGCCGGAAGGGTGGACATCGCCTCGACCAACGGGATTCCAGCACACGCCACGAAGCTGGAGGGGATCGCCATCAACAAGGAGTTGCCGGCCACTGAGGCTGATCTCCCCGCCAAATGCGCCGGCAGGATGGCTCGGATCGGTGTCGGTCTGGGATGACGGCGTGTCGGTGTCGTCTACTGCCCGGTCGGAGCCCGAACCAGCGTTCGAGCAGGCCACCAGCAATGCTGGGAGCAGGTGCCTCATCCGTGCACCACAACATGTCCTAGTGACAGACAGCCTGGCTCCCCTCAATGGTGCAGGTCTTATCCTGTCCTCCGCTGATTTTGTTTCGCACTGGCAGTCCGCCCTTGAAGACCAGATCGCACTCCAAGAGCGGCACGTCGGGCACGGTTGCCTTGTCACCGACGAAGCTTCCCCGTTCACGGAAGCCGTCGGGACACTTCACCTCGACCCCGGTGAAGGTCTCGGCGCCCACGACGGTCACGGTGATCGGCGCCGCAGTGACGACCGGTTCCGGCGGTGGGGGTGGCGGCGGAGGCGGCCTGTCTGGTCGCGGCGGGTCTGGTATCGGCTCGTCGGATGGATCTGCATCCGGATCTGCGTCCTGTAGATCGGTGTCGGTCTCTTCAACGATCGTCGAGACCCTGGGGGGGACGGGCGTGGGTTCGCTGCGCAGGTGGACACTCCACACGGTCAAGGCCATCGCCCCGACCAGCGCCGAGAACACCATGAACAACAGCGCAGCCAGAATCGCAAAGACCCGGTAGGACCGAGCGCGACTCCCAGTCATCTCCGGACTGGGTGGGCTCGTGGCCACTGGCGCCGCCGACACCACTGGGCCCTGGATGCCCACACTCATGCCCATGCCCATGCCAGGCCCCATCGAGACGGGCGCCGCGGGGGGCGCTGCCGGCGGAGGAGCGACCTGCTTGGCATCGCTCTTTCGTTTTGGGATGGCGAAGAAGTCGGTGGTCGACTTCGGCGATTCGACCTGATCGGACTCGTCGACCGGATGCATCGGCAGATCAGTCGCGGTCGGGGGCTCGGTAGGAGGGGCCTTCACCACCTCCGGGGGCGATGTAGCCTTCGACAACTCACCTCTGGGAGCCTGCGCCGTTGGCCGTGGACCGGCTCGGCTGGCTCCTCCGGGTCGCGGTCTCTTCCCTCCAGGATGTTTTCCTGGACGGGGAGGAGACCCGCCTGGACGAGGTGGATTGTGTTTTGCCATTCAGCCTCCGTGGGTACAACGCGCTGACTCCTTCTCACTTACGTGACTCTAGCGCGATTCCACACCCGGCCGTGTCCAGGCTCTGGGGCGCTGGTGCCATGGCTAGACAGCAGCCTCCGGTGATAGGGATGAGAATGAGAACCTTCCGTAGCCGTGCATGGCTCGTGTCGAGTCTGGCTCTCTGCCAGTGTGGTGAGGTGGACGACAACGACCTCGTTCAGCTCGATTCGGACACAGAAGACGCTGATCCCATGCCAGCTGCTGCATTGCCAGCGTGCGCCAGTGCAGCAATGACCTACTTCACGGCGGACTTCATCGATCCGCCGAGCAGCAGCTCCAACGACTATCAAGTGCCTTCACAACTGCAGTTGGACGACATCCGTGAGTCGTTGTCGCTCTTCTGGAGTGACGACCTTCTGGCTGCGGAGGAGAAGGCCGAAGCGGCCCAATACACGCTCTGCCAAGGAGAACTCGACGACCACTTGCTAGCGATATGGCATCCTCAGACCGCGGGCACGGGGCACGCCAGCTGGGCCATTCGGACGGGCGCAGATGTGGGCCGGCTCATTGTCGAGGTGCCGCACGGGTTCTATGACATGAACACACTGCTGGAGTCGACAGAGGTCTTCTCGAGGGTGGAAGCCAGGGCACTGATCACAACCGGCACCAACAGGTGTGCGACGCCCACGCGATCGGGCTGCGATGGCACCACGCTGGTGTGCGGTCGAACCTACTACGTGGTGTCGGATATGGCGCATACGACCACCTCCTTCTTCCAGGTCGCGCACGAGGCGCTATCCGATCATTTTGTCGAAGATTGGGTCCTGAGCCTCCACGGTTTTTCCAACGACGGCTTCCACATCTCAGATGGCACTACCGTCGACATGCCAGCAGGAACCACCAACACACCAACGGCACTGCTCATCGAGGCTTTGCTGCTGCAGTTTCCCGAGACGACCGTTGCCAGTTGCAACGGCTACGAGGGCGCCACCCCGTTGAGCTGGCTGACAACCTGCATGGGTGGCAGCAGCAACGTTCAGGCGCGCTACACCAACCAGTCCGATGACCCGTGTACCGAGCGATCCACCATCACGACCTCCCGATTCATCCACATGGAGCAGAACGGCTCCATCCGCGAGACAGCCGAGAGCCGAGCCAAGGTAGCCGACGCGTTGTTGGCGGTGACGCCTCGCGCTCTGTGAGCGCGCCCAGGAAGGCCTATTCCCATGGGGACTGCCGAAATACCCAGGATCATCCACGTTATTCCGCCACCGCGGGGTGTGGGCTCGGGGGTGATCGTGCTGATTATCCTGTTTTAATCCTGTTTATTGTCAAGATTGTAGCGGGTGCTTTCGTACTTGCGCCACATTCGCGCGAGCTTTCCCCTTCATGGGTGCAGCCCTTTGTAAGTTCCCAAACAAGGCGGATCTGCACTTGCGACGCCCTTCTGAGGCGAGTCGGTAGAATGACTGGTTGACTGTCATTGATTGCATCGCGTAGCTTCTTAGTGGCGGCGCTTTGTTCCGAGCGGCGCCAACCGGGCAATCACTGCCTTGGGGGGTTCTTCCATGTCAACCAATCACTTCAACACTCCCCTTGCACGAGCGATGTTCTCGATCGCCGCCCTGGCCTTGGCGGGCACAGCTGTGGCACAAGATGATCCGTACGAGTGTGACGACAACTACGCTCCATGCGGCACGCCCGACCAGAGTGGTGGCGGTGGCTGCGGTGGCGGTGGCTCCATCCTCATCAACAACACCGATCTCGGCGACACCTATCAGTATGCCGACGACTACGATGACGACGGCATCGAAGATCCGTACGACAACTGCGTCTGGGTAGCGAACGCCAACCAGGCGGACGACGACGGCGATCAGGTCGGCAACAACTGCGACAACTGCCCAGCGGCGGTGAACCTCGCTCAAGAAAACCTCGATGGCGACCAGTTCGGCGACATGTGTGACAACGATCGCGACGGTGACGGAGTCGACGACAGCCTTGACGCATGCCCCCTGCGTCCAGACCCGCTGCAGAACGACACCGATGGCGACGGCGACGGCGACGCGTGCGATGACGACATCGACAACGACGGCATCCCGAACATCACCGACAACTGCGTCATGCAGTACAACCCCGAGCAGCTCGACACCGATCCGGGCGCCTTCGGCGACCTGTGCGACGACGACGATGACGGCGATGGCATCCGCAACACGTTCGACAACTGCATGACAGTCACGAACAACCTGCAGGAAGACGCCGACTACGACGACTACGGCGACGCCTGCGACGCCGACCTCGATGGCGACGGCATCATCAACGACCTCGACAACTGCAACGCCCAGCACAACCCCGACCAGGCCGACGACGACCGCGACGGTCTCGGCGAAGTCTGTGACGATCGCTACTGCTTCGTGGTGTTCGGCGATGTCGACAACTGCCTCGACCCGACCGATCCCTTCACCATCTACAGCCCCAGCATGGCTGCCAAGACCGGCGAAAAGATCCGCCTGCGCCTGTTCGCGAACCACAGCAACCAGGCTGTTCGCTACAACTTCGAGATCACCGAGGCCCCGAATCACTCGCGCGCCGGCATCCGCAACAACATCGGCGAAGCGTCCGTCTCGACGCCCTACGAGTACCACTACCTGGCAGACCGCCCCGTGCTGTTCACGCCCGACCGCCCCGGTAGCTACCGGGTGCACGTCACGGCAGAGCTCGCGTTCGAGGATCAGGTCACTGGCAAGAAGAACGCTACGTCCGAAGCATGGGCCGACCTCGAGGTCGAGGGCGAGGCCACAGGCGGCGGCTGCTCCAGCGTTCCGTTTGGCTTGGGTGCATGGTTCCTTCCCCTGCTAGCGCTGGCGGTCACGCGGCGTCGACGGTGAAAGGTGGTGTGTTCCGGGGAGCGCTTCTGCTCCCCGTGCTCTTGCTGTCCACGTGCACCAACGCTGGGCTGCATTTCTTCGGTGACACGGTCAGCTACGTCGATGACCAGCTGGCCGTGAGTGGAGGATTCTGCTCCAGCACGCCCGACGAGGTGGTGTTCCCGGTCAAGATGTTGATCGTCATGGACCAGTCCGCCTCATTGCAGTGCACAGACCCGGGCAACATCCGACTCGAAGCGCTCGCAGCTGCGGGCGCCGCCCTCGATCCGCTGCCCAATGTGGAGTTTGCGGTCGTGGGTTTTGCGGCGTGGAGCCGGACAACAGATTTCACTCCGGACTGGGGCGTTGCCAGCGGAGTGCTCGCTCCCGAGAACGGCCAAGGGGGTCCAGCCACCGACTACCAAGGAGCCCTCGCCACAGCGCTGACCGTGCTCGAGCAGGACATGCTCAGCTCTGGACCCGCAGAGGTGGCCCGCACCAAATACGTCGTCCTGTTCATGAGCGACGGCGTGCCCGAGCCCCGGTGCTTGGCCGGATGCGACGATGACGACGGCGGCGTGTGCAATACCGATCGGCCCATTGCCGACGAAGACTATGTCGACATGGCTGGCCCGTGCCCCGAGTACAATCAGGAGCACCAGCTGAGGGCCAAGGTTCAGGACATCATGGGCTTGGCCGAGTTCCACGGCGCTGGGTCACTCAGCTTCAACACCGTGCTGCTCTTCGCCGACGAGGACCAGATCGCTTTGGCCTGCGAGGACCCATTGAGCTTCGGCTACGACAGGGCCGATGCGCTGCCCCTGCTGCAGGCGCTGGCCGAAGAGGGTGAGGGCACGTTCCGCGACTTGAATACGTCGGCAGAGCTCGAATTCCTCGACTACGACTTCGAGTCGCTACAGGCCCCCTACGAGGTCGCCGAGTTCTTCGCGATGAATGTCAACGCAGTGCCCGACGAGACCGGGATGGTGCCCGACTCCGATGCCGATGGCATCCCCGACGCGACGGAGTTCGATGACCGCTTCAACCGGCTCCAGGCAGACAGCGACGGAGACGGCTTTGGAGATCTGTTCGAGCAGCGCTTCGCGAGCAACGGCTTCGACGCGCTGGTCTACGAGATCCCCGCCGCTGGTTGCACCGAGCCCGACGACCGAGATCAGGACGGGCTGCGCGCGTGCGAAGAGGCCTTCCTCGACACCGATCCATCGCTGCCAGACACCGATGGAGACCGGATTCCCGACGGCTTGGAGCTGAGGCTCGGCCTCGACCCGACCGTCGACGACACCATGGTCGACCACGACATGGACGGCCGCCTGTCGGGTGCCGAGATCCGCACCGGCACCCATCCGATGCTCCATGACGAGGAAGACGCGCTCCTGCACCAGATCCGCTACTCGGTCGACGCCGATCCCGAGGCCCAGCTAGATGGGAGCCGGTGCTACGACTACTCCTTCCAGGGAATCACGCTGGTTCCGACGCTGGCCACCAACGGCGACAAGGGTCGCAATCGGGTCTACATCTTCGCCGAAGAAGAGCCTGCGGGGCTGGCCGGCAGTCGTGGACGCTTCCACGTCGCCTGTGTCGAAGCTCGCTACATGGGGCCATCCTTCAAGTCACCTGAGAACGGCCTGATCGAGGATCTCAACGACCGCCGCTTTGTCGAGCTTCAGGAGTTCGATCCTGAACTTCACTGCTTGCCAGTTGGGGGCGATCCGGCCGGGTTCCCTCCTTGGGCAGAGCTGTGATTCCGTCGGGCGTCGGCCAGTCGACGCCAGGTGCGGCCCAATCTTCAGCTGGCCACTCGGTGACGGACCGAACCTGGCGTCTGCCCGGTGGTTCGCTTGAACGCCCGACTGAACGCTGCCTCCGAGCGATAACCGAGGTTCCACGCCACATCGGCGACGGTGGAACCCGGTTGTTTCAGCAGTTCCCGAGCCGCCCGCATGCGCACCCTGGCGACGTACCGCATCGGGGTTTCGCCCACCAACTCCACAAACCGCGCCGCAAACGCCGATCTCGACATCGCGACCCGCGCGGCCAGCGACGCGACCGTCCAGTGCTCGCCCGGCTCTCGATGGATCAGGGCCAGCGCCCGCCCGATGACCGGATCCCGCAGCGCTCCGATCCATCCCGACCGAGCGGCGGGGTCGTTCCGGAGCCAGTGACGGATGGCCTGCACCACGAGCACATCGGCCAACCGGGTGACGATGGTCTCCCCGCCGGGCAGCAGCTCGGCGGCCTCGGCGGCCATCAGGCGAATGGTGCTCTGCATCCACTCCGCTCGCAGGGAGGTCAGCGCGTCGAGGTGGATGATCGGCGGCAGCGCCTGAACCAGGTTCTCGGCGGCCTCGTGGTCGATGCCGACGATCCCGCACACCAGGGTCGTGGGGGCGCCACCGCCGCCATATCTGAGCAGGGCGTAGCGCTCGTGCTCCAGGACGTTGGGCAGATCCATGACCGGAACCACCTCCGCCCCCGGACCGGTCGAGAGTCGGTGTCCGTCGCCCCTCGTGACCAACACGAAGGTCCCGGGAGTCACGGTGATCTCGTCGAAGTCGTCCCCCTCGATGCGGCACTCACCAACTAGTCCCATGTGGAACCACAGGCATCCCGGCGCCGCCGGCATCGACAGACCCCAGGGCGCGGTGAGCTCCGAGCGGCAGTAGAAAGTCCCCGTCATTCGAAGGGTGTGCAGTACCTCTCCGAGGGGATCGATGGGGTCGAGATTCATCAGGCGTTCGCTCATGGCAGCAGTGTGCCCGCTGCCAGGCATCAAATCCAGGGTCGTTGGACGATTGAGCATGAATGGTGGCATTTCAGTCATAGATACGCCTGCCAGGGCGAGGCATCTTGGGGTTGTGAGCGAACGCGCTCCAGGAGGTTCAGATGAAGGTTCTCGTTGTTGGCGCCACCGGCGCAACCGGAAAGTTGGTGGTCGCAGATCTGCTCGCGAGAGGCCAGGAGGTGACGGCGTTGGTTCGTCGTCCCGGCAGTGTCGTAGAGGGCATCCGCGAAGTCGTCGGAGACGCTCTCGATCCGGAGCGGGTGGCCGCGGCAGTGCGGGGCCAGGATGCGGTCGTGGTGGTCCTCGGGATCAAGGAGAATCCCCTCTGGGTCCTGCTCTGGGGTGCCTCGTCCACGGCGACCAACGTGCGCTCCCAGGGGACTCGGAACGTGGTGTCGGCCATGAAGAAGGAAGGTGTAAAGCGCTTGATCGTTCAGACCACCTATGGTGTGGCGGAGACGAGCAGCCAACTCTCCCTGGCCTGGTGGCTGGTCTTCAAGCTGATCCTGCGGCCCCAGATCGACGACACCGAGATCCAGGAGCAGATCGTCCGGGACAGCGGCCTCGACTGGATCGTGGCGCGGCCGGTTGGACTCACCGACGACCCTGGACGGCAGCTCCTCAGCTCCGCGGACGGAGAGATCGAGAGCATGGCCGTACCGAGGGTCTCAGTGGCGCGATTCCTCGCCGATCAGGTAGATTCGACCCACTTTCTCCGTCGACATGTCGCGCTGTCTGCACGATAGCCCTCGGTGAGGAGACCGGCTCCTCAGGGGTTGGCGATGTGACCTTGGCGCCGGTCAGTCGGTCTCCTCCTTACCACATAGACGACCCAGCCGAAGAGGGTGACGCCCTGCCCGGCATTGCCCGCCATGCCTTGGAAGATCACAGGACGGCGACTCCGCCGAACAGCGCCCAGGAGGTGACACCGACCGCCGTCGTCGTGCCCTCGCGGTATTGTGACGGCCGTGCACCTCCACCTCCTCCTCAACCGCGCCGTCTGCGACTATCGCTGTACCTTCTGTTTCATGGGCAGCGACAAACACGTGGCCGAGAACGCCAGGCTGGTGGCGGAGCTCGACTACGACGAGGAGTGGCGCCGAATTGAGTCGATCATCGACGAAGGGAGGAACAACCCCGAGATCAACGCCCTGCACATCATGGGCAACGATCCTTGCCACCACCCGCACTTGATCCGAGCGGTCGAGTACGCCAAGCAGCAGGGCTACTGCGGCGTCGTGCTCGAGTCCAACGCGGTGGCCTACGACGACGCCGAGCTGGCGGCGGGCGTCATCGCTGCTGGAGTCACCAAGCTCAAGATCCCGGTCTATGGCGCCACGGCCGAGGTCCACGACGCTATCGTGCGCCTGCCCGGTGCCTTCGACCGCCTCATGGCCGCGCTGAACAACTTCGCCGAGCACAAGGTGGAGATCCGGCTGCACGCGCTGCTCCTGAACCAGAATATCCAGGATCTTGCCCAGGCTGACTTCAGGTATCCCCTGCACTTTCGCTATCCTTTCCGGCACGAGGGAGCCGACTTCGACTTCGCGCACCACGCGCCTCGGCTCTCGGAGATCGATGCGCACTTCCTGCGCTACAGCGATCTGCACATCCCTTGTGTGAACGGCTGCCGGCTGTCCGAGGAACACGCCGAAGCCAGATTCCGACCCGAGTCCGTCACAGCGGGTGAGGGGAGCGACGAGGACTTCAACCGCTGTCGCCAACCTCCAAAGTGCTCCCCCGAGTCCTGCCCGGAGCACGACGTGTGCGGAGGCATCTACGCTGCCTATGTAGAGCTCTATGGGCAGGACGAGTTTGATCCCTCGAACGTCGAGGCTGCTGTGCAGCAGGCCTTGGATTCTGGGGACTCTCCCCACGGGGTACGCGAGAATCTGGTGGCCCTGGGCCGAAGGCTCCGCTCGGCCTTTAGCACCGAGCCTTGACGTGCTTGGGGCTTCTGACATGCCAAGCACCTACCGGAGGGCCCCGTTCAGAGGCCGCCGACGGAGATTCTCGTCCACGCCGCCTTTCCCGGAGCCACGGTGCCCGAGGTTGAGGATCAGGTGGTCGAGCCGCTCGAGGCGGGGCTGTCCGGCGTGCCAGGGGTGCTCCGGCTCGTCTCCAAAGCGGGCGACGAAGAGGCAAGGCTCGCCCTTTGTTTTGATGGCGAGACCGACCCGTATCGAGCTGCTGACGCCGTACTGGCGGCTCTGAGAGACATCGAGCCCGTTCTGCCGGACGGCGTCGAGTCGCCGACGATCGAGATCGGAGGGGCGACCCACGTGGCGACCGTGCTGCTAGCGGGGCGCCTCCGAGCGAACTCAGCCGTCGCGCGGCCGCCATGCGTCTCGAGCTGGCGGCTGCGGGATGTGGCGACCCTGTCCCTCGGCGAGCGCCAAGTCGGCGGACGCGTGCGGATCGGGCAGGAGCTGGTGCTCAACCCGACAGCGACAATCCCTTCGCCGCGCCAACCAAGGAAGAGAAGTCGAAGGTGTGGAGCATGTTCTCGGCGGCCAACCTGTTCTGGATGTGTGTCGTCCTGGTCATCGCCGCATTCTTCTTCTTTGCCGGTTAAATGCGCCTCCAATAGGTGTCGGCCTGCTGCCGCCCCTTGTCCAGCTCCCCGAGGTGCCCGTGATCTTCGTGCTGACCCTGCTCGCCTGCGCGGGCGACGAGCCAGTCAGTGACTCCAGCTCGGACTGCCCCCCACTCGAGGCGATGTTCTTCGACCTCGGGGAGACCCTGGTGGCCGAGGGCGCCGACGGGCTGTTCGCCCCCATGCCGGCTACCGAGCAGCTCCTCATCGACCTGGGAGAGCGCCAGATGCCCCTCGGCGTCATCACGAATGTGCCCGATGACTGGACCCGAGAGGACCTCGATGGGCTGCTCTTGGATCCTACAATCCTCGAGCCCTTCGAGGTGGTGTTCCTGAGCTCCGAGGCCTCGGCGCCCAAGCCCGATCCCGCAATCTTCACGGAAGCCGTGGCCTTGCTCTCCACCCCTACCGAGATCGGGCAGACCGCTTTTGTGACCGAGTCCCTCGATCACATCGCCAACAAGAAGAAACCAACAGAGGGCGCCCGCGCTGCCGGCATGCTCGGGGTCCATCTGTCCTCCGACGAACCCAGCGAGCTCGCGGACTACACCCTCGAAGATCTTTCGTCATTGGCGGACGCGGACTGGCTGGACTGCCTGGACTGAGCTCGACGGCCTCAACCTCGACCGTTCATTCACCCAGAGCGGGCAGAGGCATCGACTCCGCCGCGGTGACGCAGTTGGCGCAATCCTCCGGGTGGTCGACGTAGCTTGGGCTGAAGACCTTCTCGGATTGAGCGCCGGTCTCGACGTTTTCGATAGTGATGGTAATGGCTTCCGAGTCACCTGCAATTGCCGCAAGAACACCCAGTCGGCGAGCCATTTTGCACGCAGCTTCTTGAGGATGGCGCACCCTCCAAAAGGAAATCCCGGTCCGAGAGGACTCGGGCCGGGATTCACGGCGTCAGAGCCACGCCAAGGTGACTGTGTCGCTCTGCCTTCAGCTGCGACGACGGGCCGCGACCAGGCCGAGGGTCAGCAGCCATAGGCCGCCCATCGGGACCGTTCCAGTGCCGTTGCAGGTGCTGTCGTCCTTGCCGCCACCGCCGCCGCCGCCGCCGGTGTCGTCGTCGTCGTCGTCGCCGGTGGTGTCATCGTCGTCGTCGTCACCGGTCGGATCGGTGACGTCGCAGTCGGAGTCCTCGATATCGCTGTCGCCGTCGCAGTCGTTGTCGAAGCCGTCGTCGCAGATCTCGGCGGCGTCGGGGTTGGCTCCGGCCTCGGCGTCGTCGCAGTCGCCGTCCAGCTCGGCGTAGCCGTCGGGCAGCGAGCATTCTTCGACCGATGTGGCGCTGTCGCCGAAGCCGTCGCCGTCGGCGTCGATGTAGTAGATAGTGGGACCCTGGACGGCCGCGTCGGCATCGTCACAGTCGGTACCGCCGTACTGCACCCCAATCTGGCCGTCGCCATCCCAATCGGTGAGGTTGTAGTTGGCGATCCACCCGATCTCCTCGTCGGTCAGGTCGCCGGCCATGGCGTCCCAGTCGCCCATGATGATCGCGATCTCATCATCGACTTCGGCCTGGTCCCAGCCCTGGATGTAGAAGACCTGGTAGGCGATCGTGGCGCCAGCGGCCAGGGTGACCTGCTGCCAGTGCAGCTCGAGGTAGTCGCTGTGATAGCCGTAGCCGTCATCGTCGCCCAGCGTCGGATCGCGATCGACGAGATTAGTGCCGTCGCCCCAGATGAAGCCGACGTGGGGGTCGTAGCCGTAGGTGTCGTAGGAGACGCTCCAGTAGTCATCTGGCCCGACCGCGGCGTCGCCTGAGGAGTCGGCGAGAATCGTCGTGTTCGAGTCGGAGCCCACGTCGGACTCGAAGTTGAAGTCGTAGACGACGTCGGCGCCGGTTGGATTCGTGATGAACACCGTCTGCCGCACGTGATTGCCAGCGAGGGGGTGGCGCCAGGTCTGCCAGACGTCGAGCTCGGTGTAGCCCATGCCCAGGTTGGCGACGGGCGAGGAGAGAACATTGCCGTTGACGGTAGGCGAGCCGTAGTCGTCTTGATACCACTCTTCGCTGCCGACGCCGTCGATGGTGTAGAAGTAGCCCGCGCCATCGAAGGCATCGTCAGTGCCATCGTCGAGGTAATAGTCGACTGTGTAGAGGTCGTACCACTGGCTGGTATCCGATGTCCATTCCTGGTAATCGTCGTCATAGGCGTAGGTGTCCCAGGCGTAGGAGACGCTCGGGACAGAGAGGGCCAGAAGGCCAAGGGCTGAAAGAGCCCGGATGGTTGTGCGCATTGGTGTTCTCCATTTCTGTGTTTGCACCATGTCCCGAATTCAGCCATTCGTCTACCGCACTTTCGAAAAACCGCTTGCGAGCAGGCCGAGCAGCCGGTCGGGAGACGAGTGCGTACCGAGGTGGTCGTCCCGCATATGTGTTGCTCAAAGCCCGGCCGACATCAGCACCAAGGTCTCGACCAGCAATGCAGTACAGAGCCGCGGTTGGAAACTACGTGCGCCTTCACTTCCCGATCCCGACAGAGTTGGTGCGTGGAGGACCTCTCCTGTCGAAGTTGACGCCTCACACCGCGCCGTGGATACTGCGCTGCCGTGAGGACTGCTGCCCGATGATAAATCTGCATGCCTCAATCCCGGGTTCCGTGGCCATGGTCGGCTGCGGCCATCAGACCGCGGTGCTCGGCACCCGGATCACTTGGGGTGAGATGGGCGCTGGCGATCCGCTGGTGCTGATCCATGGGATCCAGGACTCTCACCGGACCTGGCGGCGTGTGGCGCCGCTGCTGGCCAGACACTTCCGCGTGTTGATGCCCGACCTTCCAGGTCACGGCTACTCTGACCGGCCCGATGCGCCCTACACCCTGGAGTGGTCTGCCGCCGTAATGGCCGAGTGGATGCGGACAATTGGCGTTCCTCGTGCCCATCTCTGCGGTCACTCCTACGGTGGCGGCGTCGCCCAGTGGATGCTGCTCGATCACCGTCAGTGCGTCGATCGGCTGGCCCTGGTGGCGTCGGGTGGGCTCGGACGGCAGGTCGGTATGGGGATGCAGTGGGCGGCTTTCCCGTTCTTCGGGCGCAGACTGACTCCGCTGGTCGTGCGCCACAGTCTGCCGATCTTCCTCAGGAGGAACGCAGCGCTCTTTGGCAATATGGAGCCGGAGGAGGTGGAGCGGACCATCCAGATCAGCCGTATCCCGGGCACCGAGCGGGCCTTCCAGCGCACCCTCGAAGGTGTCATCAATGTCTTCGGCCAATACGTGCAGACCACGCAGCGTTCGGCCGAAGTGAGCGACATGCCGCCAGTGGCTCTCTTCTGGGGAAGCAAAGACCCCATCATTCCCATCCGTCACGGGCGCCGATCGGTGTCCCGCTCCCAGGGCATGGAGCTGGAGACCTACGAAGGCTGCGGACACTTCCCGCACCTGGAAGTACCCGAGCGCTTCAGCCGCGACCTGACCAGGTTCCTCACCGAGCCACACCAGCAGGTCGTTGTCCATCCCCCGCCGACGACCATCGAGCGGCTTGCCGAGCGTTTACTTCCATGGTGATGCCTCCGCTCAGAAGGCCACCAGTGGGGCAGAGGCACCATATTCGTCGGACTCGTAGGCGATCCAGACGCCGCCGGTCCAGAGCCCGCCGGTGTATTCGCCGTGCAGGACCGCGTCGGTGAGCTCTCCGCCATCCAAGGGGTAGTCGAGGATCAAGGACCCGGTGAGTGGGGTTGGGTCGACCCAGAACGCAGCGTCAATATCTCTGAGGTTGATCTCGGCGAACGAGCCTGATCGCACCCGCAGGGCGTTCTCGTACGGGAAGTCGAGCAGGCCGTCATCCAGTGTCAACGTGAGCCGGATGGGGATCAAGTACTCGTCCTCGCAGGTCTCCGTATGATTCAGAAAATCGGTATTGGCTGGTAGCTCGAGGTCGCGGGCGACCACATCGCCGGGGATCAGCTCTACCGTGAAGACACCTGGGTAGGGACCGCCTGGGTTCTCTTCCTCGGGTCCCATGGCTCGCACGTCCCACTGCCCGAGCAGCACTGTGGTCAGGTCGTCGACAGCGTCGAGAGCAAAGATCGGAGCGGAGAGATCATCGACGACCTGCTCGGCGACGAGATCGCAGGGAGTCCATTCCTGCACCGCGAGGGTGCTCTCCTCCGGGAGGATTGTCTGAGTGCAGGCGATGAGGGTGATGACGATAGGCGTCCAGCGCATGATGTTCTCCAACCGTGCCCATGACTCGAGTATGCATCGGAAGCAGTCAATGCGCAAACTACTAGTACCCTAATTTGCCAGGTTTTAAGGACCTTAAGTCAGCATAGCTATACTCGATGGTATCGTGCCGCGTGCAGGTGTAGATTGGCAGGCGGTACTGCAGGCGTCTGCGGCAGAGGGCCTCGGGGGTCACTGTTCCGTCAGCAGCTCCTCCAGGGTTTCCTGCATCCTGGCGTCGCCATCCGAGAAGCCGGTGAACACCGACATCACCGTTCCCGAGGCGTCCACCACGAACGTGGCCGGGATCCCATCGACCTGCGCCGCCTCCATGCCGTCGCGGCCAGCGAAGGCCAGCTCATAGGCGGGTGGCTCGACCCCTCGGAAGAATCGGGTCACGGTCTCGAGCTTCTTGTCGACCGACAGGCCGACCACTCGGACGCTGCGATCGGCGTAGGTCTCCGCCACCTCCTGTAGGTGCGGCATGGCCATCAAACACGGGCCGCACCAGGTCGCCCACAGGTCGACCACCGTGATGCCGTCGCCGAGGACGTCGAACTGTTCTCCATCGAGGTCGGATGCCCGAACAAGCGGGAACGGCTGTCCCACCAGCGGATGGTCTTCGTCCTCCTCGGAGCGGGTGTCCTCGTCCTCGCCGGAGTCGTCGGTCAGCTCCTCGCGGCGCTGGGTGAGGTACGCATCGAGTCCACCGTGGTGCCAGCGCCCGCTGGCAGACCACAGCGGCTCGAGGGCTCCGCGCGCCAATGCCTCGAACTCCTCGTCGCCGTCGGCCCTGGCCCAGGCCATCGCCAGGTGCTCGGCGGCGTAGGCGGGATCGCCGTGCTCGGAGAGCGCCACTCCCAGGCTGTAGTGGAGCTCGCCGTCGTCGGGGGAGAGCAGCAACCCCTCCCGCAGCCTGGCGATGCCTTCGTCGGTCCTTCCGGCGGCCCCCAGGGCATCACCCTCGAGATGCAGCAGGTTGGCGCGCGTCACTCGGCGCTTCTCGCTCCAAGCCTCGAAGCCATCGGGGGTGTCGGGATGGTAGACCCGAACCCCGGCCTTGTCGGCGGCCTCGGCTGCCCAAGCGATCACGGCATCCAGCTGAGCGCCCAGCTCCACCGCTTGCCAGCCCCAGGCACGCCCCGTTTCGATGAAGCTCGGGGCGGCCAGGTGGGCCCGGGTCAGGACTTCCAAGGCTTCTTCAGAGCGTCCCAGGAGCTGCAAATATCTAGCCTCCTCCTCGAGGAACATCGCGAGCTCCCAGCCACCAGTGGGCGGGTTGTCCACAGCATCGAGCAGCCGCAGCGCCACCTCGGGATCCGAGGCGATTGCATGAACCCTGATGATCTCCAAGAGCCCGGGGTGTTGCGACATCCTCTGGTGGTAGCCGCGCTTCAACGGACTCAGCGTGTCGGTTCTGTCCTCGGCGTCGTCGGCGCGAGGATCGTCGGCGGCCAGCCTCAGCAACCAGCCATAGGTGACCCGATGAGGGTCGTCCGAAGCCAGCGCACGCTCCGCAGCGGCCAGCGAAGCACGCTTCACCGCACGGGCCGCGCCTCCTTCGATCTCGCGCCACCAGACAGTGCGAGCGAGCCTCAGCCCCTCCGGATCATCCGCTTCGAGCAACGCGACGACAGCCTTCAGGGCGTCTCTTGGGGGGCGCTTCTGCTGCAGCCTCATCTTGAGCGCCCAGCGCACGGCGGGCTCGTGACGAGTCGCGAGCGTCTGCAGTGTCTCGACGAGTTCGTCAGCATGTGTCTTGCAGGCCCAAGACAGCTGATGGTGCACCAGAGTAACCTGGAGGAGTTCTGCGTCGGTGCCGGTGCCGAGCGCCCCGAGCACGTCGTGGAACTCCGCACAGCGCACATCCGGCTCGTCCACGGCGATGACAGAAACGGCGGCAGCACGCCCAAACGCGGAGGCGCGAGATGGCGAGGCCTCGTGCCAGCTACGGTAGGCCTCGAGGGTGCGAATCGCGCCAGCGCTGTCCATCGAACCTTGGGCCAAGGTCAACAGCCGGTGCGCTTCGAAGTTGCCCGGGTCCTCGCCGAGAGCCTCGACAGCGATTGCCGATGCAACGAGGCCTTCGTTGCGATCGAGGTGCCACCACCCAGCGGCCAGATCACCAGCGTGCGCGGCAGCAGCGAAGAGGATGACCAGCGACAGGTACATGGATTCTCCAGGTTCTCTCGATATTGATGCCTAGTATTCCCAGCTCGGCGCAAACTCCCTCGTGTTGAACTCGTCGCCTCCAAGCGACCCTTTCTCCGAGGTATACAGGAAGAACGTGGATGGGTCCGCGAGGTAGCCGCCGGCGGCATAGTTGAACCATGAGCTGACATAGGGCACGTTGCTGGCGCTCTGCTGTCGCTCCAAGCACACATCATAGGGACAGGTCGTTGCACCATTGCCGTAGCCATCCACCGTTCCGGCGTAGAACGGATGGTCCCTGAAGACGACTCGGTAGTAGATGAGCGTGCCGTCGCCAGCATAGACAATGAGCCAGACCAGTCCCGCTGTGTCTGTGTACAGGTCTGCGTTCTGGCCACTCTTCAGTCCGGTGGTGCCCGAGGTCTGACCCGCGCGGTAGTAGGTCTGCGCGCTCTCTACTTCGGCGTAGTGGGTCGTCGTCGAATGGGGGTCAGCCCACCCGTATGCGTCAGTGGGAGCGTACCAAAAGTCGATCGATTCGACGTCGCCGACCCAGCTCGTAGCAAACAAGTATCCACCGGCCATACCTAGCGGGAAGGATGTGTTCTCATAGATGCTCGTTCCCTGGAGCTTCGTGGCTGCCGCAAACAGGATGCCTCTATCGGACCAGCCCAGTAGCTTTGACGACAAAAGCGTGACCTGGTCTCCAGTGTAGGCGTTGGGCACATCGATTCGGTGAATCTGGAGCCACGTGTCAAGCGTGGCAACATGACGATAATCCATCGTTGCTGTGGCGAGATATCCACCTATCCGTTGACCCCCACCGGGGTGGTCCAAGGCCGATCCGCCGCCGGTGATGTTCCACTGGTTCCACCAGGTCGGCCTGTTGTTGATCGCGATGGGATTATAACGGTAGGCCCGAGAGAAGGTCGTTGTCTGGTCGATTCCATTTCCGTCGTTGTACGCCATGGAGATACCGATTCCTCCACCCTCGCAGTTGCTGTAGTTCAGGAAGAAGTCGCTTTGGCCGGTCAGCCAACGCGGCATGCGCGTGATCGACTGCGTGTGTGAGCAATCGTATAGACTCGTCCCCTTCGGATGCGCCTCGTTGGTGTTCTGGAAGCTTTGGTTCCAGGAGTTGCCCAGGTCGAGATCGGCGATCATGCCCGGGACGTCGACGGGGTTCCCGTTGGAGTTGTAGTCGATCCGATACGCCGCGACTCCGCTGCAGGAGCCGCTCCCGTAGCATCCGAGGAGTACCGAAACGGTCGTTTCCTTGTATGCGCTGTAGACAACCGACGAACACCAACCGACGCTGTCGTCGTTGTACGTGAGCGTATTCCAACTCCCGTCGACCACTCGGAAATAGGTGTCCCCATTCATAGTGGCACCGTTTCCGCCCCACGCTCCAGGACAACTCGTGAACTGGATTGTCTCGCCCATCCGGAGGGGGAGCTGTAGAACGTTGGAGTTGTACCGATATTGCGGACTCGGATCGGCGTTATTGGTGTTTGAGGCTGAGTACCAGAGCGCTCCCGTCGAGACCCCGACGCCTCCTTGGCCGCCGTCACCGCGACGTGCCAATTGGTTGACGCCATTCGGATCGATGTTCATCATCTCGCCGCTCCCAGAGTGGCAGGCGGTAGCGGCGAAGAGCAAGGTGCAGAGTTGTAGACGCATAGAGGTCCTCCAGTTCACCGCTTTTAGAGCAAGTTGCGTGCCAGGTCCATCGACGGACCAATCGGCATTCTCAGCAGGCATCTCTGCGCGCGCCGATGCGCGCGCGGCGCAAACGGCGCACCATCCGGCTCATGACCGGCGTGTGTCATCCGACTGTCTCAGCTGTGTCAGCCTGTGCCCGATCGCGGGGGAAGAAGGCGGAGCTGGCTACTTCGAGAGCGCCTTTTCGGCGAAGTTTTTGATCTCGGAGGACACTCATGGGCAACCTCAAGCGCAAGTCCACTCCCGCCCCCAACAGCCAGAGCCAGCAACCCTCGAACCTCCAGCAGAGCCCGACTTCTTTCGACGATCTGCTCGGCATGCAAGACGCCCTCGGTGGGGGCAACGCCTTTGCCGGTGAGGTGCTCGGAGCGTCGACGGACGATCCGGTGGAGCCGCCAACGCTCCTGGCTCTGTTTCGCGACTCCGGAATGGACGAGCCCGAGGACGCCACGACCAAGGAGCTCAACGAGAACGTCCGCAAGCAGGCCGAGAACCGAGAAAGGCAGGAGCCGGAAATCAACCGGCGCTTCCGCCTGAAGCTCGCGCTGGAGAACGAGTTGACCTTCGGCAAGAAACCGGGCAAGACCTCACGCGCTCGCGGAAGGAAAGGTCGCCAACGGACAAATACCCAGGTCAAACCCGAAGAGAAGTTCACCCGGGAGGGGCCGCCCCTGCTGCCCGAGAGCGAGACCAATGGGCCGGGCACCGCCAAGGGCAGCCAGCGGCAAAAGGGCGTGGCAAAGCCTCCTTCAACGACGGGCAAGCCCACCGAGCAGAAGCAGAAGCAGAAGCTGGGAGACAGGAGGATGTTCCCTCTGGCGAGCCGGAAGGGAACCATCGGCGTCGTCGAGTGGAGCGCAACTGCGAGCGCGACGGTCAACGAGATCGTGCGGCAGGGCACGACCGACAAAAAGGGGTTCACGCTCAAGGCGAGCGGGCCCGAACAGATCCGCAAGCTCGGCGGCCCCAAGACCCGCGAGATCATGAAGGACAAGCTCGGCTACCAGATCGGCGCCCGTGCAGCTCGGGCCACCCTGAGCGGGGACATCATCAAGGGGTTGAACATCGGGATCGACGTGCAGCTCGTGAAGATGCTGGCGAAGATCTCCACCAAGCCCAAGATCACCGACGAGCTGCTCAGCGTCACGGGATGGATCACCGGCGTCGTGCCTCCCGCATGGCTGAAGGCCATCGGCTTGGGTCGGCTCGCCCGCCTGGCGCAGGTCAGCATCACCGGGCGGCTGACGATGAAGATCCGGCTTCGCACCCTGCTGCAGAAGTACTGGGAAATGGTGAAGCGCATCCTCCTCGGTGGTGCTGCGGCAGCCGGCATCCTCAAGATCCTCAAGGAGGTCAAGGACCGCTGGGACAGCGAGGACGAGGACAGCGACGGGCGCGACAAGAAGAAGAAGGGCCGCGACGGCGATGACGATGACGACGACGACGACGACAAGGACAAGAAGGACAAGGACAAGGACAAACGGAAGCGCACCCGCCGCAAGAAGAGCGCAAAACGACAGCCAGCTACCCAGTCGACCAACCCCAGGCAGCTCGCCCAGGTCCTCGGGCTCTGCGAGCGCGCGGAGGCTTCTGGCCCCACGGCGCTCAAGCTGGTCCCATCCCACCTCGACACCCACACCCAGTCCTACCTGGCCGAGATCATCGGCGCCCGCTCGCAGGCCACCACAGACGCCAAGGGGGGCCTGGCACTGTGGCAGTTGGTGCGCCCATGGGTGCTGCTGATCATCGCCCAGTACGGCAAGCTCGGCGGTGTCGCGGGCTACGACGGCAAGGTACTCGCCAAGTCGCGGGCCTGGCTGAAGCAGGCGGACGCCCGCTTCGTACGGGGCCGGGTCGATCAGGAGATGTCGCAGGGGCCCGACCCGGTCGGGCCGGAGAACCCAGCTTCGGAGAAGCTGCTCGCTCAACACCTACTCGAGACCGCGCGCAAGGCCCATAGCCACTTGGAGAGTCTGCAGGCCAACCAGAACCTGGTGGTCCCCGGCTGGCACTCCGAGGGTTCACTGACCCTCGCCGCCATGCATGTGTCGGCTGGAAACTACACAACCGCGATCCAGACCCTCAGCGGAAGCGCGAAGCCCCATTCGGCTGCCGGTCTCGCCAGTACGCTTGGGCTCATCGTGCCTGTGGGTCTGTCCAAGCAACTCACGGCCACAGCCGATCTGTTGCGGGTTGTGGGCTCGCCGCTGGCGTCGACGCTCGTCGAAGTCGGACGAGAACTGCGCTCGGCGACAGGCAAGCCGGGCCGCGCCCTGGTGGCTCTGCAGACGGCCGAGCAGGTGTTGAAGATGGTCAAGGGCGGTGGGGCCAGCAACATCGACGTCGCCACCATGGCGGGGCAGCACCGAAAGACCATGGGCGCGCTGGGGAGAGGCGCTGCAGGGGCCTATCTGTTGACGCTCTTGAGCGGAACCCTGGCGGGGCTGCAGTCCCTCGCCTCGACGCTGGGCAGCGCCAAGAAGCGGGCCAGGATGCAGCAGGTCGCGCAGTTGGTGCTCGACGGGCAGCAAGTAGCGAAGCACCTCGTGCTGCTCGAGCGCGCATACCAGATCTCGGTGAGCACCAACACCTGGGGCGTGGATCCGTCGAGCCAGGCCATGGCCGATGGCATGGCCAACAACGAGCTGAAGGCTGCGGAGCGGTCGCTTCGCAGGTACATCATCGCCGTGAGCAACCGATACTTCGGGTCCAAGGACCTCCGCAAGGCGGACCGCAAGAACGGGCTTTCCAGCGCGCTCTCAGGCATTGCGGCGGTGGGAGCAGGCTCGGGGTACGCGCTGGCGCTCAAGGTGCCCGCGACCGGTGTGATCGAAGGGGTGCAGGACGTTGCCGATCAGGCGGCGCTCGACGAGAAGATCATCGGTCCGGGGGAGCACGGACGCGAACAACGCCGACACCGCAAGCAGGCCGCTCGGCGCTAGGCAACGCCCAGTCGTTCCCGGAGCTTGTGCACGACGCGACCGGTTGCGGTCTGCGGCAACGCGCCTCGAGCACCCGCGAGCCGCTCTGCCTCGGCGAGCGCCGCCCGGGCCTCGTCGAGCTCACCGGCATCGGCCGCAAGCAGGCCCGACAAACAGTGCGCTCGAACCCGCTCGACCCCACCGGCAACACCTCCCAGAGCGCCTTGCAGCAGACCGGTGTCGACGGCCAGGCCGGCGGCATGGCGGGCCTCGGCTTCGACCCGCTGTAGACCTGCCTGATACCAGCGTGGTTGGTCGGCCAGCCGCGCCTCGGTGACGTGCTCGAGCGCTGCGGCCGGCCGGCCCGCCTCCAGCGCCGCTTCCGCCAGATTCGCGTGCACCACGGCCCGGTCGAAGTCCTTCACCCAGGGAAGGCTCGAGGCGCGGGCAGCACACCGGTCCCCACGATCGCTGTCACCCAGCCGATGGTGGATCGCAGCGAGAATCGCCCAGCCCATCGCGGCCGCGGCCGACATCCCCGTGTCGTTGTGACAGCGGATCGACAGCTCGATGTGGACCATCGCGCGCTCCAGTTCCCCATCCTCATGGGCGATCAGCGCCAAGGACCGGTGCGCACTTCCCGCGCCATGGAGGTCGCCCAGTACGTCGAGCTGTGGGATTGCGGCCTCGAACGCCAATCGAGCCAGGTTGTGACGCCCGAGATGTCGCAGCAGGTATCCCTCGAGGGTCTGCTGATAGACCAACTCCCACTCATTTTGAACGGCGCGAAGATCCGCGAGGGCCACGCGACATGCGGCGAGCGCCTCGTCGGCCTCGCCCTTCGAGAGCAGAGCCCTGGCGTAGCTCCCTCGGGCGACACCTGCCGCAGCCCGGTCCGTAGCCCGAACGATGGCGTTCTGAAACGCCTCGATGGCCTCGTCGGGTTGACCTCGGGTCAAGGCCGATCGGCCCAGCGCCTGCCAGGCCGCGCCACAGGTCGGATCCAACGCAAGCGCCGCGCGCGCGTGCACAGCAACCTGTTCGAAGTCGCCCAGCCAAGCATGGGCCGAGGCCCTGGTTGCGAGGACATCGACACGCCGGCTCACCTCGAGCCCAGCTAGCTCGTGGACCCTGCTCAGCAGCCGCACGACCATCGCGTACTGCTTGGTGGTGATGTTGGTGACTCGAGCCACCGCCAGCGCGCAGGCCGCAGCTTCGGGCGCGAGCTGCTTCTCCAGGGCGTACGCCGCGGCGCCCAGCAGGTCCGGCAGCAGCTCGAAGAGCGTGAACAGACGTTGCGCGCCGTCTTCGTGGCGGGTCGAGAGCAGGGCATCGGCTGTGCCATAGGTCGCCATCCGGGCGGCATGGCGGGCAGCGATCTCGCCATCACGCCGCTCAGCTGCGTAGTCCCGTACCGACTGCAGCAACCGCAGGCGTGGACCGGCTCGGGTGACCTCACGACGAACCAGGCTCTGTGCCCGCAAGCGCTCCAGCACATCGAGCACAGAGGGGGCGTCCGCGGGCAACAACACCACGGCTTCGGCATCAGCGGCGGTGAAGCTGGAGCGAAAGACCGAGAGCTGGGCAAGAGCGAGCCTCTCCCAGGGCAGAGCGAGGTCCCAGGACCAATCGAGCGCCGCGCGCATCGTGGCGTGTCGTCCTTGGCCCGGCCCAGCCAGGATCTGCAGCGGCATTCGGGCGAGGAGTTCCTTGGGAGAGAGCACGCCCAGCCGACCTGCAGCGAGCTCGATGGCCAGCGGCAATCGGTCGAGGCGCTCGACAAGTTGGTCGACAGTCTCGCGGGTCAATGCAGAGGCGTACGTCTGTTGGGCACGGTCCTCGAAGAGCAGCCTGGCAGCCGATTCGGAGAGAGGTCCCACTTCGAGTACCACCTCGCCCTCCAGCCCCAGGAGACGACGCGAGGTCACGACAAACTGGGCGTCTGGCGCGTCTTGGAGCAAGCGCGTGAGCACCGGATCGAGCTGCGGGACTTGCTCCACATTGTCCAACACCACGGTCGCCCTGCGAAGCTGCATCACCCTGCCGATGCGCGCCGTGTCCGCATCGGGCAGACCGAACACCGCGGCGAGGCGAGCGAGCGCTTGCTCGGCGTTGGTCGCCGCGTCGAGCCCACACCACCAGACCTCACCGGGGAAGGCTGCGGCGAACCTCGTGGCCAGGCGGGTCTTGCCGACCCCTCCGGGTCCGAGCAGCGTCAGTAGTCGTCCGTTGCCGTTTCTCCACTCGTGGATCTCCGCAAGCTCCCGCTCCCGTCCCACGAAGCTCGTGGTAGCCTCGACGCCCGATACCGATGCCCGCGCCCGCCGGGACGGCAGCCCCCTGCTCGCGAGCGCCTCGGGAACCAGTGCCCATTGGGCGCCCGCAGTACTGGCCGCGCCCAGGTTTCGGAAGGCGAAGAGCCGCTTGATGTCCGTGGCCGCGTCTTGCCACACCTCGTCGGTGACCCGGATCTGACCGCCGGGTGTATCACTCAGCACGCGCTGCACCCGAGCCGCCACTGGGCCCGAGTAGCGCGCTGCGCCCGATGCTCCTCTCACGGGAGGATCGAAGCCGAAGTGGGCTGCCATGGCCACCCGAGGACCTCGATAGAGCACGTTGCCCGTGACATCCAGCACCGCGGTAGCCTCGGGCCTCATCATCAGCCCCTCGGCCCAGGACGCCGTCAGCAGCTCCCGCTGTGCGCGGTCGCACCAGATCAGCGCTGCGGCGGCGGTCGGAAAGGCGAATGCGAGCTGGGCGGTTCCAGGGACGAAGTAGGCGCTGCTGCTCACCGCGCGCAGGCAACGGGTCGCGCACTCCACAGCCTCGGAGACCAGCTCTGGGGTTGCCGCTGCGATTCGCTCCACTCCACGCACCTCACAGAGCACGAGAGCCACTTGTGGTGCCGGAGCCTCGGCGTGCGCCGGGAGCAGCCGATAGCCCCGTCCGCGCGCGGTCAGCAGCCAGGCGGGCTCCCCAGGCGACGGCTCCAACTTGGCGCGCAGCTGCCGGACGATGTTGTCGACCGTTCGACCGCCGCGGCCGCCAATGGCTGCGATCAGATCGCCTCGTGACACCACCTCTCCAGGTTGGTTGGCGAGTGCCCGGAGCAGCTCGGCCTCGCTGTGCTTGAGCTCGACGGTGTTGCCGTCCCCGCGCACCGCTCGCAGCTGCCAGAGGTCGACTCGGGTCGGTCCCACCCAGAGCTGTTTCTCGGAGGCGGCCTGTGCCGCGATGGTCTCGGTGGGCGCGAGGGCCGGCTCGAAACGGTAGCCTTCACCGTGAACTGTGAGCACATGAGCTGGATTCGCTGGATCGCGCTCGATCTTCTCGCGGAGTCGCGCCACGGTGCTGTCCGACGCGCGGCTGATCACCGTGGACGCATACCGCCAGACCTCCTCGAGCAGGGTCTGTCGAGACACCACCATGCCTGGCCGTTCCGAGAGGTAGGCAAGCAGCGCCGCCTCTCGATCGGTGAGCGCAACGACCTCACCGTCATCGCGGTGTACCTGTCTGCGATCCAGGTCGACCTGGCATCCCCGAAGCTCGAGCATTGGGCACTATATATCTCCGTCAGCCCGAGGGCACCCTACTGCGCCGAGGTCCAGGTGTCCGTCGCGAGGCTGTCGTCCTGCAGCTCTCCGCCCGCCAGGACGAGCTCACCGCGAGCGCTATCCCACGCCATGGCCGCGCCCTTGCGGTCGGAGGGGCGGAGCGCCGGGTCTCCGGAGTTGTCGATCCAGTTCTCGCCGTCCCACTCCTGGGTCTCGCCGAACACGTCGAGGGCAGTGTAGTGGCGACCTCCGAACACCACGACCATATCGTGCGCGGCGTCGTAGGCTGCCGCCGCCGCCGCCCGTCGCTTCGGCACGGCGTAGGGCGGGACCGAGCTCGAGGTGCTGATCTTGGTCCAGGTGCCGTCGGCCAGGTCGTAGGTCCAGGTCTCGAGGTTGGCCGGGTCGTTGGGATGAGCGCCGCCATACACCAGCAGCTCGGCTCGGTCGGGGCCGTCTCCGTCGGTGTCCGGGGTCTCGACCACCGCTGCACCCGCGAGCGCCTCCGGTCCCTCGGGGAGTGGCAGCCAGTTTGATCCGTCGAACCACCAGAAGCCCGGCACGGGTCCGGATCCGTCCCTGCCGCCGAGCAGGAAGACGCCTTGGCCGTGGTGATCCGAGGCCATGCCCATCTGCTTGAGCGGGCCTGGCTGAGTCGCGGTCGCCACCTTGGTCCAGCAGGTCCCGTCCCAGGTCCAGGTGTCGTCGCGGAACTCGTTGTTCATGTTGATGCCGCCGTACAGGACGACCTGCTGTGAGCCGGGGTTGTAGGCCATGCCAGCGAGCTTTCTGCGGACCGGCCGGTTGGGGCACTCGTCGCCGCGGCGCTCCCAGGTCGTGCCGTCCCAGACCCAGGTGTCGCGGAGGGCGTTGGTGCCGTTGGTGCCGCCGAAGAGCACGGTCTCCTCTCGCGCCTCGTCATAGGCCATCGCCGGATAGGACCGGGGGATCGCCCCGGGGGAGTCGCCTGCATGCGTCCACTGGCGGGAGACCTCGTACGGGATGGTGCTGACCAGGGACGGATCGGGCTCGCCCCAGCCAAACGGCCGCACCGAGCTGTCGACGTCGAAGAACCGCGGCCCGGTCGTGCTCAGGTCGGTCTGGGTGTGGGTCCGGACGGGAGTGCGCTCGTAAGAGGTCACGCTGTCGACCCCATCGCTCCAGGCCCACCACGGTGCGATGAACTGTCCGGGCAGGTCGTTGGGCTGCAGCTCGTAGTCCATGTGCCAGACCCGCACCGGCTCCACCTCGGTGACGTTCTGGTAGTCGTACCGGTCGAGGGTCCCGTCGTCGTGCAGGGTGAGCCCAACCCAGGTCTCGCTGCCCCTCCTGTCGCTGACCACCAGGGTGACGGGCCACGGGCCACTGCCTTGGAAAGTGTGATGCACGACCCGCCCGCTCGCGTAGTCGGGGTCGGGTTCGCCCACGTAGAGGTGGTTTGGCTCGATGTCCAGGCTCCACCAGTAGGAGACTGGCGTGCTCGGCACGGTGACGATCGGGGCGGCCAGGGTGAAGCAGTTGCTTCCTCCGCACGACGACGCCGCGATCGTACCTACCTCTGGAGGGGTGGTCGTAGCCGGCCCTCGGTAGACGTAGACATCCGCGCTCTCCGGGCCCGTCGCGGTGACGGTGATGTGGGCGTTGTTCTGGTAGTCCGAGAACGTGCGGCCAGGCAGGAGCGCTCCGTCTTTCAGCGTCCGCGAGGAGGTCTCCGGCGTCCCATCCCGGGCCTCGACCTGTGGTCTCGCGGTGGACTTGACCCGCTTCACGAGCGCGCCCTCGGCCTGGTTGCGCTGCAGGTTCGAGTCCCAGTTGTCGAGGGGACGGCGCACCTCGACCCAGTAGGAGTAGTTCGTGCCCGTGCCCGAGTAGGGGAGCGGGATCTTCAGCGCGTAGGGCTGTTGTAGAGCACTCCCGCTATCCGGAGGCACCTCCAGCGCGGACACGGTAGCGGTGGTCTCGGTGGTGCCGACATCGACCAGGGTGACGTTGTCGCCCGGTAGCCAGCCCAGGTACTCCTTTACCGCCGCGCTGTGGTGCCCGAGGCCACTTCCCATGATGTCGGAGCTGTCGCCATATTTTGCGAGGGTCTTGTCGAACGGCTGGAACATCGCGTGGTTGAGGTTGGTGTGCACCCCGTCGGTCTTCGTGCCGTGTCCGACCTCGTGCAGCAGGGTCTGGGCGCTGTCGGGGTTCTTGGTCACGATGTAGAAGGTCTGGTTCTGCCAGCGGAACTCCCAGCTGTCGTCCGCCGCCCTCACGTCGCCATCTCCGTCGATGTCATGGAGGATTTGTCGGCTTTCGGGCTTGCATACTCCGATCAACTCGGCGTAGTTCTTTGTGTTCACCGTCACGATGATGTTGAAGTCGCTGAAGTCGGTGAAGTTACTGCCCCTTCGCTGCCAGACCTTCTCGTACACCGACGTTGGCAGGAAGCCGGTGGCCTCGGCCGGCCAGTCGAACCACACATCGTTGGTCTCGTCACCATCAGCGATGCCGCCGTCGTCGTCGTAGAAGACCGGGTCGATCACATAGCTGCCATACGACACGTCGTCGTAGTACTCCAGCTGCTCCTTCATCCAGTCGATGTACTCCGGGGCCGGATTGTTGTTGGCGTAGGTGTGAGATGCCTGGTTGTCGACCAGCACCACAAGCATTCGCACGTAGTCGCAGTAGGTCCACACCTCGAAGGCGGCGTTACCGATCGCGAAGCAGCCCTCGCTGCCGGTGGTCTCGATGGCCGCTCGGCAGCTGTCGTAGAGCGCTGGGGCGGGCGGCATGGTCGCGGCCGGGCAGCGCGCCTCGTTGGGGAACGGGCGATGCGTCACCTGGGCGGATGCGGAAAACATAAGTGAAAGGGCAATAATTGGAGAGACCATTGACTTATCCTCGGACAGATGCACGCCACCTGATCCGCTGGATTGCAGAAGGGACCCGTTCGATGAGGCGACCTCGGTGGCGCGACAGTGTGCCCGGTCAACATCGCGGACTCGCTCGGGCATCGCCACCGATCAGGGGCAGTTGTGAGGTGTTTGTGACCTTCGGTCCTGGGTCCAGTTTTCCGCGTCGCTAGCGAGCTGCGGCTGCGGTCACCTGAGCCACATCCTTTCCGATCCCCGCGATTCGCCACTCCCCTTCCACCTGTCGAAGCACGGTCCACACGGCGTCCACGGCCCTGCCCTCATGTTCCGAGACGACCTCACAGAACACGAGTCGCGCCTCGCCGATCACTTCTACACGCTTCGGATCGGCCCTGAGAAGCCAACCCCTCCGCGTGGTCTGCGCGTAGGCCTCCTTTCCCGGTACGCCGCCAATACCAACAGTGTTTTCCTCCCAGGCGTCTGGGGCGAAGAGCGCCTGAGCGACTTCGGGATCGCGGGCGGAGAAGGCTGCGGCCAACTGCTCGAAGACCTGCAAGACAGACTCGGACTTCCAGCTCGGCTCGGAGGTATCTGGACAGCCATCCCCATCTTGAAACCCGTCGTGGTCCTCCACTTCCATCGGGCACAGGTCGTTGATGTCGGGAATGCCGTCCTGGTCGTTGTCGGCCTCAGGGCACCCGTCGTTGTCCATGAAGTTGTCCAGGTCCTCCGCGAGGAGTGGACATTTGTCGAACTTGTCGACGATGCCGTCGCGGTCGCGATCCTTCTTGGCGTGGGCGGAGACCAGGAGCAGAGAAAGGAGAATCGCGTTCATGGCGCAAGTATGACAGCATCGGTCTGGACGGGTTCCCCGAACGGTTGATGTCACGACAAACGCCAGAGCACCGGCTGGAGAGGATACGACGGCGTCACCAGACCGATCCGACAGTGCATCTCGATCTGTCGGGTCTGGAGCTTCGGCGGATTCCGGATTGGGTCTTCGAATCGGAACTGGTCACGCTGTACATTCAGAACAATCGCCTGACGGCGCTGCCGGACGAACTGGGTCTACTCGAATGGCTCGAGGTGTTGGACGTGAGGTTCAACCATCTCTCGACGTTGCCCGAGAGCCTCGCAGACCTCGCCAATCTGAAGGAGGTCTGGACCGAAGGAAATCCGATTGAGCTGCCACCGTGGCTCGATGCCCAGGGGCGCCGCCGTCCTCGTTGATGGCGTCGATAGCCCAAGAATCGCGTTTACAGGCGCAGCACTCAAGCTCAGCAGCTCACATCTTCAACTTCATCGCCCACGCCGCGATGCATGGGTTGCCCGCATCACGACAGGAGCCGTCAGGGCATGCAGGGCCCGTCCTCTACGGACTGCCACCACCCTTCATCACAGACCAGGCCGACTCCGTCGATGCACTGCGGCTCGTCGTTGTCACAAGCGCAGCCCAAGGCCCCTTCCACGTATGCGTCCTCGACGTTCTGGTCGGGCGAGTAGCAGGTATCGTCTCCCGCGACCTCGCAGCCGCCCAGCAAGAGCGCCATCGCGATGCTTCGCACAGTCATCATTCCTCCCGAACCCCAGGGACAGGCTAGCCAACCGTTGGTGAGCGGCCAATGCAGACGCGCAGGTTCTGTATCCGGCGTGAGTACGTCCGGTCTGTTGGCCCTCCGTGGCGGTGGTCTTGTGGGTTTGCGGGATCCTCACGAACCGCAACGGCGCCCCTCTCAAGGCGGACGAACACCGCGTCTCGCTCGGCGCCCTCCACGTAGTACTTCATGGTGGCGTCGATCCTCCGCAGCTCGCGGATGAGCGTGGCGTCATTGTTCCACAGCCGCTGGTACTCTTTGATCCACTCTCCGAAAGAAAACTCGCCATCTTGCACTCCTTGTTGTTTTGTTCGTGAAACGTCGGTTGTTGTTGCCCGAGTGGCCCCAGAGTGCCGGTCCAATGCCGGAGCAGCGTGATGAGCTGGGACCACTCCGCCTCGGTGAGGTGCTCACTCCCGCTCACCAGCAGCAGATTGATCATCCGGTGGATGAACAGCGCCCTGTCTTCCTCGGCCAGCCGGGGCAAGAGCAGCCGCGCCTCTCGCGTTATGCAAACGGCGGGGCCCGTGGGCGAACGTAGGCTGGAGCGACCGGCGGGCAGCCTGCGCGCCATCAGACCTTCGACCCGCAGGAGGACATGCGCTGGACGACATGGTGCTCCTCGCTGGTGTGGCAAAGAAGATGCTATGTACAGCAACGTGGAGGGGGCCGAGTGGGTGAGAGTCGTTTTGAGTGGTGGATTGCCGCAGTAGCCGTGCTGTTGTTGCCGAGTGTCGTGTGCTCGTCCTTTGTATGTATGTATGTTGCCCAGGGGCCGCGGGAAGAAGTGCTGGTCTTGGTCAACGGAGAGCGCATCACTGAGCGGGAGCTGACCCGCGAGCTGAAGGTGCTGAGGTTCTCAGACCCGACGACGGAACGGACCGACGATGAGGTTCTTGCAGAGCTGGTCCAACGGGAGATCCTACTGCAGGAGGCCGCACGCGAGGGGGTCGCTGCCAGCGATACCGATGTCGCCAAGGCGATATTCGCCCGGCCGGAGTTCCGCAATGACGGTTTCTTTGACGAGACCCTGTACGAGGGTCACATGAAAAGCGTCGACAGGTACTATTACGAGGAGAGATTGCGCGATGTAGTGCGAGTGGACAAGCTGCTGGCACTTCAAGAGGACAAAGGAGCGTTCGAAGAAGCCCTCACCCAGCGAGCCGAGATTCACTGGGTCAGACATGATGAATGACGTGCCATTCGCCCGGTGATTACACAGTTTGTGAGCTGGCTATCTCTTGGTCTGGGGCTGACCGCCGAGGTGCAGGGTCACATAGGGGAACAGCAAGCGGGGGCGTCCATCGGATTTATCGTTCGGGTCCGCCCGGCAGGTGTCCATGGCTTCGACCAGCTGCGCGAGTGTAGCGGTGTGGCCGGGGTAGAAGTCTATGGTCTCGACCTCTGCGTATCGATCCTTGATCCCGGTGAGGGCGGGGAGCAGACCCGCTGCGGTTGCCGCTTTGGCGCTGTAATCGGCCCGTGATGCGCCCAGCTCGACGGCCCCAGACTCGACCTTCAGCCACAGTCCCAGAGGATCTTCCTCGAGATCGGGCTGAACTACGGGATCGGTTGACTCCGGCGGCATGTCAGCGCTCGGCCTCGGCTCGCTCGCGACCATCGCCATGGTGATTGCGCGCCGATCCGCCCTTTGCACGACGATGTTCAGACGGCTGAAGCGTGCCCCCACCCCCGAGCGGAGCACATCGCCCAGCTGGCCCAGGGTCAGTCGTGCATCCGCTTCGAGGTCGATGACCGTTATGAAGTCGTCGCCCGTCTTCGACCCCAAGGCGATTGCGTCGACCATCGTCTTGTCTAGTCGCTCGAAGAGGGGCCAGATCATGCCGTCTTGGCGTTTTGCGTCCGCGAGAGATCCGAGGTCTTCCCCTTCGAAGGAGATCTTGTCTAGACCGACGGTCACCCTCAGCTCGTGCTTGGCGCGGTGCCAGGCAGTTCCTCGAGGTAGCTCGATGCCCATCTCCTTGAGCTGCACGAGTCGGAGGTCAACGCCATTGATCCAAGGGCGAACTTGGTCTATCGCGGGGGCGATGGTCGCTTCGAGGGTGCCGACGGTTGCGGTGGGAACGAGCACGACCGCGACGAGCGCGAGACCACTCCGGATGGAGCGACGATTCCCCAAGTGACGGGCCAGCGGGAAGACGGAGGCCAGCCCACTGAAGAACAGGACTCCTGCTGCCATCAATGGCCCTCTCCCAGTGAAGAGGTGGCTGAGGTCCGTCCCGGCCAACAGGATCTGCCTGGTTTCTGCCGAGGCGCTGCTCATGGCGGAGTGGACCAGGCTGCGTCCCCACTCGACGTCGTACAAGGCCGAGAACAGGGCTGCCAACACACACAGCGCGGCCACCGCTGCGCGACCCGCTGCGATGCGCTGCTCGTCTTGTTCGACCCGTGGCACGCGCACCGAGGCCAGCGCGATGGCCAGGCCTCCACAGACCGCGATGGCAGCTCCGCCGAAGCCGCCGAACAAGGCGATCGGGATCGCTCCCAAGAGCGCGAGAGCGGCGGGGACAGCGGCGTGCACGGGTATCGTCTCGGCTCGGCCACCTGGACGGACGAACTGGGTGAGGGCGATCAGCCAGGCCCCGGTGAGAAAGCCCATTGCAGCGAGCAGGGTCGCCAAGCCCGTGTTGTACAGGGTGTAGCCAAGTACAGCCGCCATGCGGAGACAGGCATCGTTCTCGTCCGTCTCCAGAGCGACGAACGGGAGCCCCGACTGGAAGTCCATGATCGCGCCGACTGAACCGAGGGTCAGCGTCAGACACGGGAAGACCACAAACAGCACCGCGGGGAGGCGGTAGCGGGTGGCACCGAGCCAAGCCAGCACCAGGCCGATGATGATCCCGAGGCATCCGCACAGCGGCACCGCATAGGAGAAGACTCCGCCGGAGGTCAACACCACCACTGGATCGGGTAACGGGGTCATTCCAGCCCTCCCTTGTGGCGACCGACAGTTGCCGCCACTCTGTATTGTTGTACGTGCGTTCCCGTCACTGATATGAAATCGCCCGACGATTTGACTCAAAGGTGATGGATCTGGCGGAGTGTGCAGCGCTACAGGTCAGAGGCGACGGAGTACACGATCCCTACAGTGAGGTCATCGGCGTTGGCCGTCACGATGTCGGGGAGCCCATCGCCGTCGAGATCGCCTGTTACCGGCGAGAACGGATACCCGTGGGCTCGCCCGCCAGGATGAATGCTCCCCAGCGATCTGGACGGCCGTCTCCGCCGAACTCCTTGCGGCTGGCGATGAGCACTGCCTTCTGGGCGGAGTGAAGGGCCTCGATGCGAGTCTTGCCATCCGTCAACGCTCTGTAGAACGCCGACATCAGCTGGAGGGTTGCCTCGTCATCCACCGACCACAGGCTCACCATCAGGCTGTCGGCTCCGGCCAGGGAGATGGCGCGGCGGAGCCCGAGGACCCCTTCGCCGCCAGAGTCGATCTCCCCCAGTCCGGTCTGGCATGCGGAGAGCACCACGAGCTCGGTCCCCTCGAGGTCGAAGGACGCGACCTCTTCGGCGGTGAGCAGGCCATCTCCGTCGGTGGACGTGCCGTTGGCTCCGGCCAGGGCGACGCCCGACAGGGTCATCGGGTTGAAGAGTGGCCCACCCTCTCCGCAGTCGCTGTCCCGGTAGAAGCCGTGGGTGGCGAGGTGCACGATTCGGCTCGATCCCATGGCGGCGGAGATCGCGGCTTCGGTGGCTGCAACGCCCCCGCGACTGTCGACAATCATGCCCGATTTGCCGAGGATCTCGGTGACCTCCTTGGCCTCTCTTGCCGCTCCTGGGAGGGCTCCGAAACGCTCCAGTGGGCATCCTCCAGCGGCGATCTGCTGGCCCTCGGGGATCTCTCCAAAGTCCACGTTCCCGACCACGAGCGCGGAGGCCTCGCCCTCGGATGGGGAGCTGTCCCAGCCGATGACCTCGGTTGCGCTGCCCAGGTATCCGAAGAGGTGGTGGTCGATGAGGTATCCGCCCTCGGTAGGGAGCGCGGCGAAGGGCACCTTTGCGAGATCGCCCACGGGCACGACGTAGACCGTGTGATGGGACGAGACCCGTGGTGCGATCGCTTCCCAGAGGCTCTTGCGGAGGACCTCTCCCGCGCGCTGGAGTCTGGTTCCCGAGGTCTGGGCCTGGAGAAGCTTCTGGTAGCGATTGGCCAGCCCGGCGATGTCTTCGGAGTCACCGAGATCGACGACCTCGGGCTCGCATGAGCTGTCGACGATGAAGGCCATGTACCTCCACAGCTCGATCGGGTCTCCCAGCGGCAGGTGCTCGATCTCGATGAAGTCCACGATGGCCACGCCCTCCGGGATGGCCGCGCACAGGGTCTCGAGGTCTGCTCCTCGGATATTGGCGGCGTGTCGTGGCCCGACCTTTGCGGCGATTTCGCGCTCCAATCGCTCCTTTTCGGTTGACAGCTCTAGGAGTTTGGCGGCGACGGCCTCGAGCTCGGAGGGATCCACGGCGCGGTAGGTGAGCTCGGCGATTTCGGTCCGAGCACGCTTCAGCTCGTCCTGGAGCTCGCCCACTGCACCGCGGCTTCGGGGACGCTTTCCTTCGCTCATGACACGGCCGACGGTCTGCTTCCACCGCAGCGAGCTCTCGTAGGCGGCGAAGGTGTCTTCGCTGGCGAGCTCGACGCTGGCGAGGACGTCCCGGGACAGCTGCTGGCTGGACACGAACGCGATGCGCTCTCTCTCGCTGGCGACGGTGAAGATGGCGGTGGTCTGGGCCTCCATGACGGCTCGCAGGTCGGGGACCACCGCCTTGGCAGCCTCGAGATCTCCGGCGTACAGGTGGGCCCTGATGAGGGATTCCGCAGCTTGGCCCCTGAATTTGTGCCCTGGCTGGAAGATGGCTCGCGACAGCCGAACCGCCTCGAGTGCGGACTGCTGGGCCTCTTGTGGGAGGGCTCCCGCGAACCTGAGGTAGTTCGACAGTGTCGTCAGGATCATCACCCGGTGCGAGGCCCGCTCTCCAGAGGTCTCCACGAAGATCTCGTCGGCCAGCCTCAGGTCGGCGACCGCCTCCGCTGGGTCGTCGATGGCGAAGGCCTGAGCCCGCTCGAGCAGGACCATTGCAGCCGGAAGAGAGCGCGCTCCGTAGCTGCCTTTTGCGGTAGCCAGCATGTCGATGTAGAGCTGCTGGATCTCGTCGTCGGCCAGGCCCACTGCGTTGTAGGCCACTCCGCGCAGGAGAGAGAGCCGGGCGTCCGGATCATCAGCGCCGTTGTCCAGGATCTCGAGGCCCCGCTCGTACGACAGCCTGGCGGAAGCGACATCGCCGCTGTTCTCGTGGATGAGGCCTTCGGTGGCGTAGGCCGTGGCGATTGCTGGGCCGAACTCCGGAGGGGCGCTCTCGGCGAGGGCCAGGGAGCGGGCGATGGCGTCTCGCGCCTCGTCGAGGTCTCCGGCGGCGATGAGGTCGTCGGCCAGAAACGACAGGTATGGGATCAGGTACGGGGCCTCGTCGCCGTATAGTGCCGTGCACTTTCGAACTGCCTCGCGGCGGACCTCGACGGCATCAGCGGGGCGGCCGAGGTCTAGCAGGTTGGTGGCGATGTCCATGTACAGGGCCTGGACATCCGGGGCGTTGGGGGGCTGAGTACTATCGGCCAGTGCCCTGGCTTTCTCGAGCATCTGGAGGCGGCTGATCTGGTCGCCGATTCCCCGATATGCATCGGCAACCACCCGCAAGCGCGAGATGCACTCCATGTCGCCATCGGAACAGCGCTCGACGATGCTCCTGGCTCGGTCGGCGTGGGCGTTCGCCTGTTCGATGTCTCCAGCGAGGTATGCGGCTTGGGCGAGGGGAGTGAGGACCCGAATCAGGTGCTGGGAGGACTTCCCGCGGGCGGCCTCGAAGATCTCTCCGGCCTCGGTGCAGTCCGCCAGCGCGGCGTCTCCGTCTCCCAGGCCCGTCCAGAGTCCACAGCGATTCAGGAGGACCGCCCCGGTTTCCTCACTCCTGGGTCCGAAGGCCGTCCTGGCCCGATCGACGGCCAGGTTCGTGGTCTCGATGGCGCGCTCGTCGCCCATGTTGGTGTACAGGAGGCCCAGGTCGTTGGTGGCCTCGGCGCTGTGGTCGGAGTCCTCTCCCACGCTCCGCTCGAACACTGCCACGGCCTCCACCAGGTAAGGGACCGCCTGGCTGAGTTCATAGGCGTCTTCGTGGGCGTAGGCGCGGAAGGTGAGTGCGTGACCGAGAGAGGCGTGGTCTCTGGCGTTCACCCGCAGATATGCGATGGCCTCGTCGAGGATCGGGATGGCCCGCGGGTCGTATTTGTTGACGAAGATCGCCGCCTTTTGAAGGGACTTCTGAGTCTTGAGGACCTTTCGCGCGCGCCGGGAATCCCAGGTGGGATCGGCCTCGTGGAGATCGGGGAGCTCGTAGTAGTACTCATCCACGCCGGTCGCGGCGGCGGGTGAGGCGGCGAGGGTGAGCCAGGTGATCAGACCAAACATGGTGGCTCCTCCGGCGGGTTCGTGATCGATGATGAGTTGATCGCATCGTCGAATGCATGCTACCGCCGAAGTCTGCGATTCTGCGCCCGGTCGACCACAGCGTACCGTCTAAACGCAGTTTGAACGTCACTTATGTTGGGTGCGTCGATTCAGGTTCTCGGGAGGGCTGCACGAACACACAAGAAACCGGGGGCGTGCATGAGGTGCTGATAGGTCTCGGCATCGGCCGCTGCGAACTCGGGGATTGGCTTTGGCTCGAGGATTCGATCGAGGCAGAACCCGGCCTCGATCAGCGGATTCAGCACTTCCTGGAGGGGGCGCCGGTAGGACTCCACCACGGGTTGGGGATCCCCGAATCCCCCCCAGGGAAAGGCGCCGAGCTCGACGGCGAAGTAGTCGGTGTCCGCACTCACACGCTGTCGCCAGAGCTCGAAGTCGGCGGTGGGGTGGCCGCAGGAGAAGACGAGCTCGCCACCCGGTCGGAGCACCCGGGCAAACTCGGCGAAGATGGGCCGCCAATCCTTGAGATAGTCGAGTACAAGAGCGCACACGACGCGGTCGAAGGTCGCGTCGGCGAAGTCCAACGGTCTGTTGAGATCTCCGGAGAGGACTGTCGCGTCATCGCCGAGGCGCTCCCGGGTGATCTGCACGAACTCGGGCGTCACGTCGATGCCGGTCACCACCGCGCCGCGATCGGCCAGCCACCGTGTCAGGTAGCCGGGACCACAGCCTGCATCGAGCACGTGCAAGCCGTCGATCAGACCGATCAGTGAGCGAGTAGCAGGCCACTCGTAGTAGCCATTATGGCCTTTGGTGGGCGCATATTCCGCGTATCGACGCGCAAAGGTCTCATAGTTGCGCTGTCCCAGGGGCTTCGACATGCCATCTGGTAACGCAGCGTCGCGGCCCACCGCGCAGCTCGCGGGCTTCGAATCGACAGGCCAAGCTGTACAGTGTGGCGTGTCGCCGTCTGTCGAGCCCCTCACCCTCGGTCCATATCAGCTGGTCCAGCCAATACGGTGTCGAGGTCTCGGAGGAGCTGGTCGAGCGCCTCCTGTGCAATCGCCTCGCCCAGCGGGCAACGGACGGCTCTTCGGACTGGTCCTTCGTGCACGGGATGCTGCGCGAGACCGCCCTGGCCGAGGTCGATGAACGGGACTTGGGTGCCCTGCATCGCGCCTGTGCCGAAGCGGTCGCCGATCCGAGGCGACGCGGCTGCCACCTCATGTCGGCCGGAGACCCCACTCAGGCCGCTCCCTTTCTGTTGGAGGCCGTCAAACAGGTCACCAACCTGCGCGCCTCCGGTCGCCTCGAGGTTCGACTCGATGATCTGTGGGCCGCCATGGATGCCGCTGGGATGGAGGACGACCATCCGACCCGGTTCAGTGCTCTGATCCACCGCGCCACCCTGCTGCAATGGCGCGGACAGCTGGACGAGAGCCAGAGCATCTGCGACGAGGTGATCCGACAGACCGAGGGGTTGCGGATCGGCTCGTCCTGCTGGCCCTAGCCTGCATGGCGCGGGCGTCCATTGCGAGAATGCGCGGGGAGCCCGAGCTGGCGGAGGAGCTGTTGGAGCGCGCGGAGCAGCACGCGTCGGACGCCGGTGACGAGCATCTGGTTGCTCAGGTCCTCGTCCACCGAGCCCAGGTCTGGATTCGCATTGGCGATAGCGAGCGGGCGAAGGGTGCCCTGGAGATCGCCCGCCGTCAGTTTGCGGCATTCGGAGACGACATTCACGGAGCACATTGCCTGTTGGGGCTCGCCGGAGTCGCCTACGCAAAGAAGGACTTCGAAGCGCAGATTCGCCACGGCCAGGAGGCACTGGCTGTCGCGAACTCACTTGGGAGCGCCATGTTGGCGGTCTATGCCGACAACCTCATCGGTATCGCCCGGCAGCTCAGCGGTGATCTCGATGGAGCGGCCGATGCGTATCGGGCCTCGCTTCAGTCCGTTCGTCGCGGTGGGGCCTTCGACGGCTCTGTCCAGCTGATCAATCTGGCCATCATCGACGTCGATCAGGGCAACTACGCCGCCGGCCGCAGTGCGATCGAAGCTGTGCTCACCAATCCCGGAGTAGCGGGGACGGCCCGAGCGGCTGGGCAGGCCGCGTTGATGTTGTGTCTGGCCCACCACCGGGACTGGATCCGCTGGGACGAGACCCTGGGCGCGCTGCAGGCCTGGTTCGAGGAGAGCTCCTATGCCGAGGTCGGCGGGGCTCGGTTGTTGGCGGAGGCGGCGGACGAGGCGGCGAGGGCCGGGGAGAGAGAGAGGTCGAACCTGGCGTTGGCTCATGCAGCGCAGCTCTGGGAGACCCTGGGCCACCCACAGCAGGCCGCGGCTGTACGGGAGAGGATCGAACGCTCGGGGTAGTGTCCGCCGGCGTCGCGTCTCAGGGTCACCCGAGGCAATCGGGCGCAATTGCCCCAGAGGGCCGGCTGCCGGAGGATGGCTGCGGGGCGAGGTGAGCCTTGGCGAAGAAAGAATGGCAAACTGTTGGTTTTTCAATGGTGTTCACGATGACGCTCGCCTGGGGGTGTAGCAACGACTCGGACCCTCTCGTCGTCGTCGAGACGGACACTGACATCGATACCGACGCTGACGCCGATGCCGATGCCGATGCCGACGCCGACGCCGACGCCGACGCCGACACCGACACCGACACCACTGACACCGATACCGACACCGACACCGACACTGGCACGCCGGGGCCCACCTGGAACAACTGGATCCCCGATCCATACGGGTCCTTCGACCAGACATACTGCGAGGGAGAGCCCAACTACGACCCGCTTCAAACGACAGCGACGACCTACCGAATCGGCGACTACCAGATCAGCGCCGGCAACGCCAGCGGGACCGAGGTCGTGGTGGCCTACCTCAACCCCACCGCGCAGAACCTCTTTGGCGCCGCGAGCTGCCAGATCGTGTGGAACATGGTCGGCGTCCAGCAGGCTGTCGTGGGATGTGCCTTCTGTGATCTCGCCATCGCGGTGACCGCCACCATTGACTACGTGCAGACCGACTGTCCGGCATCCCTCTGGGTTGGGCAGGAGAACTGGGGTGTGCAGTACGAAATCGAAGCCGACCCCTGGCTGAACAGCTACTTCTACTTCGTGCCCTCCCTGGCGCGCCGAGGAGCGTACTACTGGATGCAACCGAGGTACACTTTCGTTACGGATCCCGCCTGCGAAGTTGCTTTCTGAGGCGAGGGAAGTAGACGACGAGATCTGCCTGTACCCACATCGGCGGTCGTACGAGGTGTGTGCGAAGTAAGATGCGCCCGGAGGTGGAAATGCTGTTGATGACGCTCGCGCTGCTCTCGGGCTGCCACAAGGACGAAGAGCCGGCCCCAGACGATCACGTCGTCATCCCCGACCCCGAAGAGCTCATGGTCGGCGTCGCGCGAACCCGCATGCCGGTGCCCATCGGCATCGGGACCATCGGAAACAACGGTCTGGGCGTGAGCGCCGACCCATCACCCTTTGCGGAGTCGCTCCCGGCCACCACGCGGCTGCACGGCCACCCGGACTTCAAAGCCGTCGTCATCTCCCGGGCCGGCCCCCACGAGGTGATCTTCCTCCGCGGCGATCTGATGAATGTCTTTCAGCACGTGCGGCTCGATCTGGCCAACGAGCTCGAGGACAGGCTCGGCAAGGACGTGAACAACAGCCTCATCTTTGGGGCGACCCACACCCACAGCGGCCCGGGTCGCATGGTCAACGCCACTGGTGTGCTCGAGCTCGGGTTCGGCAAGTACTCGCCGGAGTTCTACGACAACATGCTCGACGCCATGGCAGACACCGTCGAGGCCGCCTATGCCGATCTGAAGCCGGGCCGGGTCGGACACCTCATGGTCGACACCAATGACGCCATCGAAGACCGCCGCTGCGAAGATGGGCTGCCAGACTATACTAATGCTACAATGCCGATAATTGCCGTCGAGCAGGAGGGGGAGCTCAGAGCCCTGGTCGGGGCCTTGGCGATCCACGGCACGGTGCTTGGGATCGACGAGTTGACCATCTCCACCGATGTCTCCGGGGCCATCGAGGCCGCCATCGAGGACGGGTTCTCGACCGATATTCAGGTCCAGATGCACAATGCCTGGGGCGCCGATATGCGGCCATCAAACCCAGTGATTCCCCAGCAGGCTGGCTACGATGCCATGCCGGGCGGCTACCACAAGATGGACGATGTCGGGCAGGAGGTCGCCACCGCAGTGCACGCCGCGTTGCCGAGCCTCGAGCTGGAGTCGGAGCCGGCGGTCTGGGCTGAGGTCCACGGCATCGAGCTCTCCCGCGAGGCCATTGGCTACGGTGATGGCGAGTTCCTCTACGACTTCGGGGCGGTCTATTGCGATGTCGCAGCCGAGGCAGACTGTGACATTGCCACGGACTTCTACGACATCTTCGACGACGCCTGCGTTCCGCTGCCCGAGGAGTACGAGGAGTTTGGCATCAAGCAGACCGAGATGAGTGTGGGCAGGGTGGGTGACCTGCACCTCGTGACCTGGCCTGGAGAGGGCGGCACCATGCTGGCGGAGAAGGTGATGGACCAGCTCGGCGCAGAACACTCCGACGTGGGCGACGTGATGTTCGTCGGCTATGCCCAGGACTACAACGGGTACTCCATCCTCGAAGATGATTGGTGGCAGGGGGGCTATGAGGCGACGGGCGCGATGTGGGGGCCGAGGCAGGGCGCCTATCTCTCCGATGAGCTGATCCGGGTCTTTGACCTGTACAAAGCTGGGAAGCGAGGCCCCGAGCCAACGCCTGTGGTGATCCCCGAGCAGCTCGACTATGCCGACTACAATCCGCCGACTCCGGTTGATGTCGGCGGAGTCATCACCGAGGTTGCCGCGAGCTACACAGAGGCGGATCTCGTCACCTTCTCGGTCAAGGGTGCCGATCCCTGGCTCGGGGCTCCAGTAGCCTACCTCGAGGACAGTGGCGGCAGCCCGGTCCTGCGCCCGAATGGACTACCAATAAGCAGCGATGGTCAAGGGTTTTGGGTCGATCTCACCGTCGACCCTCCCTACGAGAACGACGACACAGCGACGACTCGCGAGTTCCAGTGGCACTTCAACATGCCGGTGGCCCGGCAGACCGTTGGCGTCTGGCCGGACTTGTCGGGGGAATACCAGCTCAGGGTGGTACTCCCCGACAGCGGAATCGAGACTGTGTCCTCCCTCTTCAGCGTGCTCTAGTCCACCGGTGGTGAGGTATCGCTGAGCCCGCTCCTGGCGCGGTAACAACGGAGGCTGCTACGCCAATGCAAGTAGCCAAATCAGCTAGCCCAACGATACAATTGCAGTATGGCAACGCCTAGTGTGGGCAAGGTGGGGTCCTTCGAGCTGGTGAAGCTGGCGGGGCAAGGTGGAATGGGCGTCGTCTGGCGAGCCGTCCATCTGGGCATCGACGGTGGTCAGACCCCGGTCGCTGTGAAGCTCCTGGCCAACTCCGAGAGATCGACAGCATCTTATTTTGACGCCTTCCGCCGCGAGGTTCAGGCGGTCGCCGCTCTCGACCACCCGCACGTCGTCGGCGTCTTCGACTACGGTGAAGTGACCGAGCGGGAAGCTCATGCCGGGCTGGAGCTGTCTGCGGGTACGCCCTGGCTTGCCATGGAGTTCGTTGGGGGCGGCACCTTGTCGCGCTTTCGTGGAAAGCTGGACTGGAGCGAGATCCGGAGCATCCTGTTGGCGATCCTCGATGCGCTGGCCCACGCCCATGCACGGGGTGTCATCCATCGGGATCTCAAACCCGCCAATGTCCTGATGGCCCCCGGTCGCGTCGCTCGGCTTGCGGATTTTGGGCTCGCGCAGTTTGTCCGGGAGACAAAGCCCGGGCGGGTGAAAGAGGGCTGCGTAACCGGGACTCCGCACTACATGGCTCCGGAGCAGATCGAGACGCGGTGGCGCGACTTTGGTCCATGGACAGACCTGTACGCGGTGGGCTGCCTGACTCATGCGCTGGTCGCGGGCAGGCCACCCTTTGCCATGTGGCGCAAGGATGTCGACGCCGTCCTCAAGGCGCAGCGGCTGCAGCGACCCCCTCGACCCGTGCCAGTGCGACCTGTCCCGAAGGAGCTCGGCGAATGGCTGTCTTGGCTGCTCGAGAAGTCGGAATCGGTTCGATGCAGGAGGGCCGCAGATGCGGCAGCGGCGTTGTTGTCCCTATCTCCCGCAGACTCGTCGTTGACTCCGCCGAGAGTCGAGCGTGAAAGGAGAGTTTCACCGGACGCTCAACCGGCTACCCTGACCGCCCGCGTGGTCACTTCTTCGCTGGGAGTGGGCGAGGAGACGATCCCGATTCCCCGCATCTCTGGCGAGGTTTCTGGGGGGTCGGAGCCCAACGGCAGGGCGCCGTTTTCGCCTTCGCTCCTCCCAGAGGACTGGCGCGGCCACGACTCGCGCCGCCGCCTGCACCTCCTGGGAGCTGGGCTTGGCCTGTACGGCATGAGGCTGCTGCCCGTGATTGGGCGAGAGCCCGAGCAGGACCTCCTGTGGGAGACCTTCAGGCGGACGTACAGCACCATGCAGGCGCGTCTGGTGGTTCTCAACGGAGCGTCGGGCTGCGGCAAGAGTAGATTGGCGGGTTGGCTCGGCGAGCGCGCTCACGAGCTGGGTGGCGCCACGTTGTTGAGGGCGGTTCACAGCCCGCACGAAGGGCCGCTCGATGGGATCGGGCCGATGTTGGCGGGTCACCTCCGCACCGCGGGTTTGTCGCGAGACGAGACCCGGCTGCGTGTGAAGAGCCTGCTCCGCGTCGAACGGGACCTGCCCGAAGGCGAGGTGGGTGCGACGGTTGAGTTGGTGCGGCCCGCGACCGACGCAGAGCGGGCGGCGGGTCACAGTGCGGTCCGTTTTGGCCGCCCGGCGGAACGCTACATCTTGCTCGAGCGGTGGATCCGCCGGCTTGCCCGGGAGCGTCCGGTGATCGTCTGGCTGGACGATCTGCAGTGGGGACTCGACGCTATGGGCTTCGTCGAACATCTGCTCGATGCCTGCCAGGTCGTGCCTGCACCGGTACTCGTGTTGGCAACCTGTCGGGATGGAGCTCTGGCGGAGCGGCCCATGGCATCAGAGCTGCTTGCACGCTTGCTGCAACGCGAGGTCTCTCTCGAGGTCCCGATCGACGCGTTGGGGGAGAGCGGCCGCGTCGAGCTGGTCGAGTCCCTCCTCGGTCTGGATGAAGGCCTGGTGGAGGCCGTCGCCGAGCGCACGGCTGGAAACCCGCTCTTTGCGGTGCAGCTCGTCGGCGACTGGGTGCAGCGCGGGCTGTTGGTGGCGGGTAGCGACGGGTTTCGAACCAGAGGGGGTGCAGAATTGCCGCTGCCAGCGGGCCTGCACGAGGTCTGGTCATCGCGCGTCGAGCGCCTGCTGGCGGGCCGGGTTTCGTCCGACTCTCTGGCCCTCGAGATTGCCGCCGCTCTGGGTCAGGATGTGGACAACGGAGAGTGGCTCGACGTCTGCGAGATTGCCGGTGTTTCGCCGTCAATCGACCTGCTCTGGACCCTGATCAGGGCGAGGCTGGTGCGGCGCAGAGAGTACGAACGCGGTTGGTCATTCACCCACGGCATGCTGCGCGAGAGCCTCGAGCGGGTGGCCGAGGAACGGGGTCGGGCCGAGCATCACCACAGCTGCTGCGCCGCTATGCTGGCTGGCCGGAGCGCCCCGGGCGATTCGGCCAGGTTGGGCCGGCACCTGGTGCGGGCTGGTCGACAGGACGAGGCCCTCGAGCCGCTGCTTCGGGGGGCGCGGCACGCCGAATGGAGGAATGACCTGGGGACTGCTTTCAGGCTCCTCCGGGAGCGCGCGGTCGCCTTGGACCGACTCGGTGTCCCTCAGCTCGACCCGCGCAGGATCGGGGCCTGGGGAGTGTGGGTAGGCGCAGCCAGGAGATCGGGCAAGCACGAACAGGCGGACACCTGGGTAGGGAAGATGGAGGCTGCTGCGAAGGCCACGGGCGACGAGTTGCTCGCCCTTCGTGCGCAGTTCCTGCGAGGTGTCTCTCTGCAGGTGGCCGGACGGCTCGAGGAGGCCGAGGTCCTGCTGCGAGACGCGGTGTCGAGGTGGCCGGACCGTGCGCTGGATGACCGGATGCGTTGCCTCATGCGGCTTGGTGCCACGCTCCGCATGCGGGGGCGCCTCCCAGAGGCGGAACAGATGCTTCGCCTGGCGGCCGGCGCGGAATCTGGCGATCCCACCCTTGCGGTTGACGCCAGGAGTCTCCATGGGGCGATCCTGCATCACTGTGGCTGCGACGATGAGGCCCGCGCCCTCCTCGAGACCGCCAGGGACGCGCACGAGACGCTCGGCAATCGCTCGGGCGCGGCCTTCTCGGACAACGAGCTTGGCGAGATTGCACGGCGGAATGGGGCATGGGCGGAGGCCGAGGCGCTGTATCGATCGGCGCTGCGCACCTTCCATGCCACGGGCTCCGGAAACGCGATCTCCGCGAGCGTGAACCTGGGACTCGTCCGACTCGAGCGAAGGGATTGGGACGGAGCAACAGCAGTATTCGAGCAGGCCAGGGAGGAGGCAGTCCGCCGTCGTCAGCCTCATTTCGAGTGTGCGGCCGAGCTCTGTCTGCTCGTGACTGCAGCAGCCACGAGGGACTGGACCCGCTGGGATGGACACTTTGGCCGTGGGAGGCAGCTACAAGCGGATACGGGTTTTGTCGATCCCGACGTCGCCAGGGCCGCCTCCCGCGCCGGGGAGTTTGCCTTGGAGGTCGGCGACCGCGAACGTGCGCGTCGAGGCTTCGAGATCGCAGTGAGTCAGTGGCGCGCGCTGGGCCGGACCCAAGAGGAGCAGGCCGTGCTGCTTCGTCTGGCGGAGCTTTAGAGCATTCACTGGCAGTCCTTGGCGAACTGATAGAGGTTGTTGGCGCGAACGAAGATGTCTCCCTGCGCGTTGGCGATCGGCCCATCAAACGTCTGGCCGTCGATATCATGGGCAGCGAGCAGATCGCCGTCGGGATCAAACAGCATCAGCTGGGCCACATCTTTGTAGTTGTCATCCTTGATGTTCACGGCGATCGCGACATTGCCGTTCCTGTCCACGACGGGCTGTGATCTCATGCTGTCGAAGTTCTCCATCCCGAGGCGCTTCTTCCACAGCGACCGCCCGTCACTCTTGGCAAAGGCGCCGAACCACGCGTCGCTGTGGCCCACATAGACGCGAAACAACACGTAGACTCGGTCGATCCCAATGGCTGGCGTGGCGGCGGAACTCCAGCTGGGGAGTCCGTGGGCGTAGCACTCGACATTCCCGCAGTGCGGGTTCTCAGCATCAGGAGCATAGAATTTCCCGATCGAGTCCTGGGGGTCAGCTGCCCAGCGAAGTCTCAGCTCCGGGGTGAGCGATACCAAACCTTCACGACTGTTGGCCTTGGTCAGATAGACAGAGCCATCCTGAGGGTCGATCACTGCCGAGCCGCTCAGAGAGCCCGTAACAATAGTTGTATCCTGGATAATCTGTGTGCCGGGATGAGCGCGGTAGGCGTCTCGGACCGCTGCCGGCAGCGATGCCCATTCAGGATTGCCAGCTGGCAGCGGACTGTAGGTTTGTTTCAGTATTTCGCCCGTTTGCCGCGAGACAATGGCGACTTTCCCAGAGGAGACGACCACCAGATCGTCGGCGTCATTGATGGCGGCTGACCCTTCCCCCAACAGAGGGCTGCCCCACAGCACCACACCGTCGGTATTCAGCTTCATGAGGCCGCCCAGCTCACCCAAGAGAGCCGAGGATGTCTGCACGAAGATGTCACCGTCATCATCCATAATCGGCGACGCATTGAAGAACACACCATTGAAGCGCTGGTCGCCGCTTACAACCGCGCTAATTCCATCAACGGCCAGCTGTTCGGCATCGATCCGAATGCGGACTTCGTGACCCGATTGGGTGAAGAAGTAGGCAAAACCAGCCTTCGAGACCACCGGCGTCGTGTCGATGCCGTAGACAGCGCTTTCGGGGTCATCGCTTACGGTCACGCCGTTGCTCAGAGCCCAAGCAGCGACGTCGATGGGATCGCCAAACGGGATGCCGTCTGTATCGAATGCAAAGACCTGCTCGTCCGCGCCACCGATGATGATCTCATGGTCCGTTCTGCCCGCAATGACGATTCCGCCATAGCCACCATCGGGGACATCCTTGACCCAACCGGGGGCCAGGACGCAGTCGAAAGAGGCTCGGCACACGCGTCCAGTGTGCTTGGTATCGTGCCCCGTGTTGGGCCATATCGAACTCATCGAGCCCTGGTCTGCTGCCGTGTCCTCGCTTCCCTCCTCACAGGGGTCGCTGCGTTCTTCGGTATCCTCGACCGTGACCACGGGGTCCGTGTCGTGCAGGGAGGCGAGTCTTCCCTCGGCATTCCTGCACCCAGAACCCGCTACAATGCCAACCACCAACAGTGGAATCGGGCTGCAGAGCCCCCTGTGCGTCTTCGTGCACGTTGGCAGCATAGCTATCCATGTCAATCGGGTCGCCGGGAGCTTCGACCAGAGTCTCCCGAGTCCGTGCGGCCATCAATCCGCCGCAGTGTACGATCCGTAACCCATTTGCGCTCTCCGCGCGGCCACTCCACCTGCAGACTGTGTCGCATTGCTCGGGCTGGGTTGCCACGGCCGACCTTCGGCATGGCCTGCAACCGGGTGTGCAGACCACCTCTGTGTGGAGCATCTCGGACAGTGAGCGGGCACAACAACCGATCGACTCTGGACCTCGACCGATGTCGCCACATGACCCAGGTGGACAATGCTCCCGATTCGTGAATTCTGCGTGAGTCTGTGCGTCATGTCCTCCTTCGACGAGTAGCCAAGACCAGCACCAGCAGCCAGAGGATCCCGCCCGGGTTCCGAGCGCCCGCGACGGCACACCCCGAGCTGGGCTCGCTGGCAGGGCTGTCTGTCGGAACGGAGCAGGGCAGGTAGCACTGACAGCTGGCGTTCTCGAGAGGGGCACTGAGACAGACTCCGCTGCCACAGTCCCTCGACGAGGTGCATTCGGCGTCGAAAGACCCGGGATCGAACCCTCCGTAGGCACACCTGCTGTTGCCGTCTCCGGAGTCGCTGCAGGTCATGCGCCATGGGCAGTCCGCGTCGACTTCACAGGTGTCCTCGCAGAACGCTTCGGTCGGGTCGATGGGGCCGCGCGGGTCCAGGCCCAGGTCATCCACCAACCCAAGGATGAAGTCGTCCCGGTGGAAGTCGACCCGAGTGTTCACGGCGTACACCTCGCACTCCGGGTCACCCCACGAAGTGACGCCGAGGAGGTACTCGGTGTCGCCGACGGCCAACAGCACCGGGCCGCCGCTGTCGCCGCCGCAGGTCATGGACGGAGACGCATCGATTCGGAACTCGTCGGCCGTGAACGAGGTGAGGGTCGCTGTGCCTTGTCGCTTGTCGCCAATAGACCCGGAAGCGCCGCGCTCGGGGGCGCCGAACCCCACCACGCGAACCTCTCCTCCAACCAGATCTTCGTCGAGAGAAGCCTCGAACAAAGGCACCGGGGCGTGGTCCACCGGGCGATCGAGCAACAACAGCGCGATGTCGTTGCGGGTCTGGTTCCGATCCCACGCTGGGTGGACCTCGATCCGGGCGACGGGAACGCGCTCTCCGCTGCCCGCAACGTCGTTGCCGAAGAAGACAGCGAGGGTCTCCGCTTCACGACCGTCGACACAGTGGGCGGCCGTGAGCACCACGTCTGGCTCGATCAAGGTGCCGGTACAGAAACCGCTGGTGGTCTGGTCTCCACAGAGCAGGTCTCGCTCCAGCAGAGCTACCACCGCGGGGTCAGCCGAAGTGTGGGAGCCCTGGGTGATGGCCATCGCTCCCACCGGCTTGATGGGCAGATCCGCGGACACTTCGCCACAGGCCCCCAACAACAGCAGCGTAATTGCGCCGCAGCGGAGCACGATCAGCCGCACTCGGCGCGCTTGTCGGGGCAGCAGTCGCCGTAGCCCTCACACCACTCGTCGCAATAGCACCCGCTGCCGGGGAAGCCATCACAGTTTCCCTCACAGCTGGGTCCCGTGTAGTCCACATAGAACCACTTGTCTGCGCAGCAGTCTCCATGGGCATCGCAGCTGGCATCGCACCAACAACTGCCCTCCGAGACATACTGTCCTTCGTTGCCATCACAGGTGGCCGTTGGCACCGGGTCGGGGCAGTCTCCCGCGATGAAGAAGTCGTCCCACAATTTACTGAGGATCGGGTCGCAGTACATCGTGTTGTGGGGAAGAGGGTAGTTGATCTCATCGTGATTGCGGATGCAGTGGTCGTACTCGAGACAGTCGGCGGTGTAGATGTGGTCGTTGGCGAATCCTGTATTACATCGCCCGTAATCACTGCCATATTGCATGCTGCCCGATCTGGAGCCGCAGTTGCCCAGGTTGGTGAAGCAGACGTTGGCGTCCGGTCCGATATCCACAGCGTTTGCCGTGGGCTGTGCCTGGCAAGAGTCGGAGTGGTCTGTCGCGACGGTGGCTCGCTCCAGCTTGTGGCAGAGATACTGAATGCTCCGCGTCGGCTCGGCTTCGATGGTCTGCTGCAGCGTCGCCGTGGGCGAGTGCAGAGCCCAGACGCTGATTGCTCGGACCAACGTACTCTCCAGATCGGAATCCGCGGCGTAGCGGCCCCCCGCCAGCGCCTTGCTCACCTCTCCGAGCAGAGCTGCCTCTTCGAGTTCGAGGTGGGTCTGAGCTCCGTCAGAGGCCCGCTTGCCCGTGACATCTACGCGGAGACTGTCTTCTCCGAAGTCGATGCGCGCGGTGAGGTCCTTTCCGTTCATGGAGACGGCGATGTCTGTGACACTGGCGGCGTCCGTGCTGGCCCCGAAGTGCACCGAGCCCGCGTCGGACTGGTAGGAACCCGTGATGGAGTCGGCGCCGTACTCGACCGTGAGTGTGCCGCCCTCGACTGTACTCTGGACCGGCGGAGCCCCCTGGCATCCTGCGCTACCGACCATCCCGAGCAGCAGTGCACATGTCACAACAGATACGATTCTCATCAGACCCCCAGAATGAACGCAACGCCCCGGCAACAAGCAAGGGTCGTGCCCAACTCTGGGGGAGCGGGCAAACTCACGGGATGTTAGCTTGTAGGCCTGCTTGGGCGGATCTGGGCTCCGTTGCGACAGTGGGCGCGCCCGCTCACGCGCCCAGGGCGCGCCCCAGCTCACGGAGAGCGATGAGGCCAGCGTGACCGAGAGCTCTTTGGCGATCCGTGATCCGGCGCGCCTTACATCCCTCAACATCTGCGAGCGCTGCCGCTAAGCTACCGTCACTGGGGAGAAACCCATGATGACGAAGTCCGGCCTGTGTCTGATACCGATCCTCTGCCTGGCTCCAGCCTGCAAGACGTCGGGGGGCGGCCCGGCCGATAACCGCACCGGGGAAGACTCCACCACGGTGGTGGACTCGGACGGGGAGACCGGCGTCCTGCACACCGGAAGCTGCGAAGACGGCCTGGGGTCGGGCACATCGGTCATCTACACCAACACCTGGGGGCCGATGATCGAGGGCAAGACCTCGGCACAGGTGGGGTTCGAATTCCGCTGCGACGGGGGACCGTGTCTGTGTGGAGTGTTCGCCGACGAGCACACCTGGTGGGTCGCGCCTCCTCCAGGTAGCAGCGGCATTGTCGAGGTTGTTGGTTTCTCCCCGGACGACTGTGCCGACTGCGTAGAGGCCTCGGGTCAAGGCGCCTCCCTGCGCGACGGCTGGCTCGCGAGTCCCAGCGGAGACATCGGCATCAGCAGGATGATGGATGGGCGCCTGGGCGAGGGGGCCGATCAGCCGGAGCCCGCAGTTCCGAGCGAGGCCGACCCCTACCGCGTCGACACCACGACCGCCGGGTTCGTCGCCCGCTCCATCGTCAAGGCCGACAGCAACCTCGACACCGGCGACGACTGCCGTGGGGTCGGCCCCGAGACCACGCGTATGTGTGTGGAGTACTTCGAGGCCATCGCCGTCCTCGCCGAGGCCCCACCAGGCAACGGCGCTTCCGTGCTTCGACCTACACTCTTCGGCGGTAGTGACAGCGACAAAGCCCTGGTCGACGTCTCCCAGATCGATCTGGCGCTGCTGCCGTCCATGGATATCGAGGTGCGCGCCGGCACTGGCGAAGCCCCGGGCATCGGCTGGCAGGGCGCCCTCGAGGCCCTCCGGTCACCGAAGCTCGAGTGGTTCTTCGACTTCCCCGGCACCGAGGTCGGAGCCGCGGGCCGAAACCGCTCCACGAGCACCGTCGCTGTGAGCAGTGGCTATGGCCCCGGCAAACACAAGCTCACCAACGAGGCGCTGCTCTATCTCACCTTCGATCCTGCACAACAAGGCGGCACCGCAGACCTCAAGGACCTGCTCACCATCCGGGCGGTGCAGGCCGGCCTCGACATCTGCGCCATCATCCTGCACGGCGGCAGCGACGACGACGCGCCCGGTGAGTTCGGCTCCTGGCCGGCCAACGGGGGCCACAACGGCGGTCGCTATGCCCGCGCCGTGGTCGCCGCGACCCTCGTCGACCACGGCGACTGCAAAGCCGCCCTGCGCCTGGCCTCCGACCACCACCTCAAAAGCTTCTGCATCGGCGGCGACGACGACGGGCAGCGGTGCGGAGATCACTGGGGTCTCGCCACCTGTGCGGGTGGCGTGTGCACGGTCTCCACCGATCCCGCCGACCAGTGCGACGAACACCGCACCCTGTTCGCGGAGACCTCGCAGATGCAGGCGGCCAACACCCACGGCGCAGCGGGCGCGGGCATCGCACTGTACGGCGGCTGGACCAGCCTGGTTCGCCCCCTGCAGACCGCTGGCAGCAACCCCATCCACTCCGACGACGAGGCGTGGATCGACGGCGGCTCGGGTGACGGTGCCGGGTGCCCGGGTCCCTACCAGTCCATCGCCTGGTCCGCCTTCCAGGTCCAGCTTCCCGTACTCAAGGGCATTCCCGCAGCCTGGGAGCTGGTGGATCCCGCCTATCTCGAGTTCATGCAACGAACCCACGTGATCGGGGAACACTGCACGCCCGACAACCGAGTGGATCGCCATGGGCAACCAGACCAATCCGGGAACGAAGACCAAGTGGTGCAGCGCTGCAGCGGTGGTGAAGACTCCGGCCGCCCCTGCCGTCAGGACTCGGAGTGCACAAATGGCAGCTGCGACGCCAGCGGGCCGCTCTATGGGCGGCCGGGAGTCAACTACAGAAGCCCGGATTACACGAGTTTGCAAGGTCTGTATCAATACGAGGCCAACTGGGCTTGTTACGACGATTGCTCGTGCTCGGGCCTGCAAGGGCTCTGTCCCTGAGGTAGGTGTTTCGTCGGCGATGCATGACTTGAGTGATGGGCCGGCAGCCCCCACGTAGGATGGGGTCGGAGGGAGAGATGGTCGATCCGGTGACCCTGTTCAAAGATGGAGGGCCCCTTGCCTACCTCGTTCTGATGGTGGCCATGGCGGGTTTGCCGGTGTCGGTGGTCCTCGCCGTCGTCGGCATCAAGCTCCGCGTGCCCGCCGCCGTCTACATCGGCGTCCCCTTGTTGGCGCTAGGAACAGGCATCGTCGGTACCCAGATCAGCCTGCAGATCGTCGAGGACGTCCTCCCCAAAGCGAGCTTCGAAACCCGAGCAACCCTCGCGGCGAACGGCCTGTCCGTCTCGCTGTACACGGTGCTCCTCGGCGTTGGTCTCTCCGGGGCCCTCCTCGGCATCAGCGCGGGGATGATGGGGATCGGCGGCGCGATTCGATCCGCCGCGGAGTCGGAATGGGCTCCCTTGCCGGGAGCGGTGGGCCTGCTCGGCGTCATCCTCGCCCTGATCAGCGTGCCCTGGACCACGGCGTCGGGGATCGTCGCGGCCATGGCGTGCTTTGGTGTCCTGTTGGCGTCGCTCCGCGTGCCCAGAGACGAAGCCGAGGCGGCGGCCCTGGTCGAAATGAGGGGAGGTGCCGCCATTCTCGGCGCGACCGCTGTCGGTCTCTTCGGTTGGAGTAGCCACTTCATGTTCCACGCCTTCTCTTGGAGTGCGATGGCGAAGGCCTCGGCGGAGACCCGGCAGATCTTGTTGGCAAACGCCCTCGAGGCCAACGCGACGGTGATTCCGACGGCGGTCGGACTCGCCGTCCTGGTCCTCGTCGTTGGACTGGCGGCGGTTGCCTTGGGGGCTCGCAGTCTCACGGTTGGAACAGCCGGAAGCCTCGTTGTATCTTTGATTGTCGCCGCCATCACAGTCGCCTCTCCAGTCCTCAACGAAACCCGCGCCTCGAGCATGGTGGAAGCCACGCGACAGTTCGGCGAGATTCGGGCAGATCTCCTGGAGGAATGGGGGATCTCACCGCCCGAGATCGATGCCTACCGATCCGAGCGACCCGGCGTGATGATCTCCATCGGCAGAGAGATTCGGGTCGACGACGTCGTGGTCGCGAAGTCCGGGCTTCGCGCCGCCATCGCTGCCGCCGCCGCTCACGCCGCGGAGACCCAGCAGGACGAGTACGGCGTGGAGTACCGCGACAACGCCGTCATCGAAGCCAACGCCGGCACCACGATGGCGGATCTCACGCCGGTGTTCGAGGCCTGCAAGGCCAGTGGCGTCAGGACCTTCTCGGTCGCCGCCCGGTCGTCGCGACCCGGCCTTCGGATTCACGACTCGACGTTCGCGGACGAGCGTCCCCCGCCACTACCTGGGAAAGACGAGCACCTGAACCTCCGCGTGGCGCCGCTTCGCCAGGGCTTTCGCCTGATGACCCAACATGGAACGGCCGACGCACCGGACCTCGAGGGTGTCACCCTTCTGCTCGCGAGACTCAAAGACGAGTACCCCTACGTCGAGACCGCCTTCATCCACGCTCCGGCCGAGATGACGGTGGACGAGTACCTGGGCCTGGCGGTCGCAATGCTGGTGGACAAGAACGTCAAGGTCGACGGACGTCCTCGCCTGCTCTTCCCGTACGTCGTGTTCCAGTCCGATCCGCTGCCAGGAGTTGCGATGACCGGATCGGAGTAGCGCCGTGGTCCCCCGCCTCGCGCGGGTTGACACGGGCACACTCGAAGGCACTGCATCAGGCGGAGGCCCCATGGTTCAGTTCGCACTCGCGGGCCTGTTTCTGAGTCCGCCCGCCGTCTCCTGGGCGGGCGATTTCTCTCGCGCGGTACTCGACCGATGGCTGGGACTGGCAGGGGATAGACGGCGCATAGTCAGGTGGTTGTCTCCTGTCGTTGATCGACAGCGAGAGCTCGGGATGACTGACGGCTAGCGAATCGGCTGGTACGTGATGTGGAGGATGTCGCCGTTGAGGAGGGCGCCCTGTGCGAAGACCACTGCATTCTGGGGCTCGTCCCAGACCCACTCGTCGGGAAGCATCGTGATGTCATCGCGCACCAGCTCGACCACCACCGTGGCTGGGTCGGCCTGCTCCGTGAGGACGAAGGCGCCTTTGCGCTGGCGAACAGGCAGGAGGTCGGATGCGGTGCCCCAGTCGTCGTCACAGATCGAGATCACGTGGCCCATCGTGGCCTGTGCCAGGGCGACGTAGTTGGTGCCCACCTCGGCTGCGGTCGGGCACAGCGGGTCCTCACTGACGACGGCGGAGACGGTCGAGTGGGTGGCCGGTGCCCGGGCGTCGGCCAGATACGCCAGGAACTCCGACAGACTCGGTTGCAGACTGTGATCGTCCTCGTCGGAGATCATCGCGACGTGTAGATCCGCCTCTTCCCTGGAGAAGCCGATGTTGTACCCGTCCTTTCTGAGCTCCAACGCGGCGTAGGCCGCCTCGCGACCTCTCTCGTCCCAGTGTCCGGACTGGCCCACCGAGGCCATGTCAGCCATCACGACGGACGGGTTCTCGGTGTCGCGATCGATGAACCGATAGCCGCCCGACTGCCTCAGGCGCCCGGAGTGGCCAGCGTCGATCATATCGGTGGTGACCACGCCGATGTGAAAGTCGTCGTCGGCTTCCAACAACAACTCGACCGTGCCGACGGTCAGGTCGAGGATTCGATTGCGCTCCTCGAACAGACCGTCGGAGTTGTCGATGACAAAGAGAACATCGACACCACCGAGGTGCGCGGTGAATATCTCCGTCAAAAGGTCCTCTTCGACGGCCTGCGGGTTGTGAGTCACGTCAATCGACGGATACTCCGGCACCGCAGTGCATCCAGCCAAGAGCACGGACACGGCAGCAAGTGAGCGCATGCTTCATTCTATAGCACCGGGATAGTCTCATTGACCCGCTGATCTCGCAGGAGCAGAGACATGGCTTTTCGCCGCACCACCGTCGACGACGCGCTCTACGACTATATCCTCGAGCTCGGACAGAGAGAGTCTGCAGCCGCACGCGGTCTGCGAGAGGCCACCGCTCCCATTCCCTTGGCCCAGATGCAGATCGGCAGGGTGCAGGGCGCGTTTCTGAGCCTCATCGCTGCCTCGATTGGGGCGCGCCAGTGCATCGAGGTGGGGGTCTTCACAGGCTACAGCGCCCTGGCTCTTGCCAGCGTGCTGCCCGAGGGTGGGCGGCTTGTGGCCTGCGACATCAGCGAGGAGTGGACCTCGGTAGGGCGCCCCTTCTGGGAACAAGCCGGCGTCGCCAACCGGATCGACCTGCGCTTGGCGCCCGCGGCCGAGACCCTGCGCTCCCTGCTCGATGAAGGCCTCGCGGGCAGCTTCGATCTCGCCTTCATCGATGCGGACAAAGAGAGCTACGAGGCCTACTACGAGCTGTGCCTGGAGCTGATCCGACCTGGCGGCCTGATCTTGGTCGACAACGTGCTCTGGGGAGGAACTGTGCTCATCTCCGATGCGAAGAACAGCAGCGTGGTCGCCATCCGAGCCTTCAACCAGGCCCGAAGCACAGACGAACGCGTCGACATCAGCATGGTGCCCATTGGCGATGGAGTCACGTTGCTCCGAAAGCGGTAGGCCATGGCGACCACGGATGCGGTAGCTGGTCATCGAGTGCGAGTGTAGGCTGGCCCAGGGGCTCAGAGGAGAACCCATGAACTGGTCCACAGTGAGCGCCAGGGGCTCGGCGTGGCGCAATGCGTGGCTTTCACCAAGAAGTGTCGCACCGTCGAGGAATGGTAGCTTCTCAGTTGAGGTTCGTGCAGTTGATGGGACCGTAGTACGTCGGGTCCTCGCCCCACGTGTAGCAGCTACCCACCGAATCTTCGAGGAAATACGTCATAAACGGGTTCTTGTCCGCCGAGAAGAACGTCGTGCTTCCTGGGACGATGTCGAGCACGCTGCACGAAAGGACCTCGTGGAGTACGACCGCGGTTCCCGTGAACGGATGACAGTAGTTGAAGGCCGCATATCCCAGATAGCAGTCCTCTCCGGTCCAGCCATTGGGTGAACCGGTCTCGGACATTCCGAGATACCAGTTGGTCTCGCCAGCCGGATCGAACACCTCGATCTCGACGTCGTCGCCACAGCCGACATCTGGGTAGCCGTCGCCATCGGTGTCCATTGGCACGTTGCCGTCATCGGTCCAGTTCACCTCGACTGTCAGGTCCGAGCCGTCGAAACCGGAGCAGCTCTGATCGATTCCGTCGCCCAGCAGGTCATAGGCTCCTGGATAAATCGTCGGGTTCCCGTCATCGCAATCGTCACCGATCTGCACATAATCGGCGCCCGGCGAGCCGCACTGGGGCCCTACGCCGCCGCCCGCTCCGTAGCCGTCTCCGTCCACATCCAGATACCAGAGTCCTGGGATTCCGAGCGTGTCGTTGGAGTCGTCGCAGTCGTCTGCGTTGTTTGTGTGCCCCGCCGGAGCCTCACAGGCATCCACCTGGACCAGTGGATCTCCCAATCCGTCCCCATCTGAGTCGAGCCACCAGCTGTCCATGGAGGCGACGTCGACGCTGTCGTCGTCGTCGTCGATGTCTCCGTCACAGTCGTTGTCGAATCCGTCGCAGACCTCGACTGCGTCGGGGTTGATGTTGGCGTTGCTGTCGTCGCAGTCCGTATCGAGCTCGGAAGACGGCCCATTGGGTGGGTCGCACTGGAACGTCGCCTGGTCTGGATTCCCAAACCCGTCGCCGTCGCTGTCGCCGTACCAGTTTGTCCCTTGGACCAGAGAATCGTCGTCGTCGACCAGGCCGTTGCAGCTGTTGTCGACGCCATCGCAGAGCTCGTCTGCACCGGGATAGGCGGCCGCATTGCCATCGTCGCAGTCATCTCCGCCGATGTTGACGTCGTAGAACCCGTCGGCGTCGGCATCACAGATCGACGCACACTCGTCGAGGTCGCAGCTGCTCAACGAGGTGCATTCCACGGCCGGAGGGGGATCGGTGTCGATGTTGTCGTCCTCGGCCTTTCCGCAGGCGCCGAGAAACAGCAAAGCAACGAGGATCATAGAGCGCTTCGGGTGTGGCATCGTCAAAATTCTCCAGTATCAAAAAATGCCCCACGCCGTGAGTATGCACTAGAGGACCGGCACCGGCCAGTACGGAACATGTTGGGACAGATCGGACCTCATCACGGCCACCATCAGGGCCCCAGGGCGGAGAGGCGGGTGAGGACTTGCGACGGATGGCTGTCGATCGCCGGCTCAGCGCGCGGAAGTGCGGAACCGGCCTGGAGTGGCATCGACGACGAGCGGGACGTTCATTGCTGATGCGATGGTCTGCCGAGTGTATGATTGCCAAAGGTGAAGGTGCCCTTTGAATCAGGCTGAACCCTCCTCCCAGAACGCGTACCGGGAGCTCTTCGAGCGTTCGGCGGACGCCATCCTGATCATCGAAGGCGAGATGTTCATCGAGTGCAACGACGCAGCGGTGCGGATGCTGCGCTGTACGGATCGCGCGGAGGTCCTCAGCACCCACCCCTCGGAGCTGTCGCCCCCCAAGCAGCCCGACGGACGGGACTCCTTCGAGAAGGCCAACGAGATGATCGCCACCGCCTTCGAGCGTGGGAGCCACCGCTTCGAATGGGCACATCTCCGCGCCGACGGCGAAGTCTTTCCGGTCGAGGTCCTGCTCACGGCGGTGCAAGAACCCAATCGGCGGATTCTGCACGTTGTCTGGCGGGATATCACCGAACGCAAACGTCTGGAAGATGGCCTGCGTCACGCCCACAAGATGGAGGCGGTGGGCAAGCTCGCCGGCGGGATCGCCCACGACTTCAACAACCTGCTGGTGATCATCCTCGGCCACTCCGAGCTCCTCGAGGGCAAGCTCGAAGGCAACGAGAAGCTGTTGCACCACGTGCGCCAGATCATGCGCTCCAGCGAGCGCGCCGCCGATCTGGTCAAGCAGCTGCTGGCCTTCGGGCGCAAGCAGGCATTGTCTCCTCAGGTGCTGGATGTCGACGGGCTCGTGGCGGACCTGCGCCTGCTGCTCGAGCGGCTGATCGGCGAAGACATCCATCTGCAGACCACCCCCTGCGACACCAACCCTCACGTCAAGGCAGATCGCACCCAGATCGAGCAGGTGCTCATGAACCTGGTCTCGAACGCCCGCGATGCCATGCCGCGGGGAGGTGTGTTGTCGCTCGTCACCCGGGAGGTGAGCGTGCAGGCCGACGACATTGGCCGTGTCGAAGACCTGGATCCCGGAGACTACGCGCTGATCACGGTCTCGGACACCGGCGTGGGCATGGACGCCGACACCTCGGCCCGGGCTTTCGATCCCTTCTTCACGACCAAGGAGCAGGGCAAAGGCACGGGCCTCGGGCTGGCCACCGTTCACGGCATCGTGCAGCAGAGCGGCGGTGCGGTGACCATCTACAGCGCGCCAGGCCACGGCACGACCGTGAAGGTCTATCTGCCCCTCACCGGAGAGCGACGACCGGTACGTCCCGCCGAGAGGCTCACAGATCAACGCTCCGGCGGGAGCGAGACGGTGTTGGTCGTCGAGGACGAGCCCTCGGTCTCCGCCCTGGTTGTGACTGCCTTGCGGGCGGCTGGCTACAAGGTCCATGTCGCCGCCAACGGGCAACAAGCACTGCAGCTGTACGGCGAGTACGGGGCCAGCATCGAGTTGGTGCTCTCCGACGTGATCATGCCGGTGATGGGCGGTCCCGAGATGGTCGCTCACTTGAGGGCCACCGGACACGAGCCGGCGGTGCTTTTCATGTCCGGCTACACCGACGACGCCTTGAGTCGCTTCACCGACCTGACCGACGAGATCGACCTGGTCGAGAAGCCCTTCGCCACGGGCACGCTGCTCAGGCGGGTTCGCGCGGCGCTCGATCGCTAGAACTACCCCGGTTGAGCCCTCCCAACTCGGATATTGCCGGTTCGTCCAAATCGTACGATCAACAGTCACGATCGTGATACCAGGGCGCGAATGCAACGCCGCGTCGCAACCGCTCTCGCGATCCTTCCCTTGTTGTCCGGTTGTGTCGGCAGGGCAAACACCGGCGCCTGTCGCGCGGCGTACGCCCCGATGCTCCGGCACTCCAGAGGCGGTCACAACATGGATCGGCGCATTGAGTCAGCGGGGGGACAATTATCCAGCTTCACAGGCGCTTGAATGGACCGATGAGTCGTTGTGGAGCAAACTCCCTCATCGCCCGTCATTACACAGCTATCCGAGGAAGTTCTTGGATTTCGACGGCGAATGACCGTGGCATACGCCTGGTGCATGATCGCCGTGGGGTTGGCCTCAATCGCCTTTGCCTGGTCGTTGGTCACCACCTTTGATCTAGGCGTGATGTTCGTTGGCGTGGGAGCTTCGCTAGCGACTTTGTGGACGGCATCCAGCGGACGAACCATGGCCGCCATGGTCATGCTGTCTACCGTGAGTGTGGTGTTCCTCGCGTGGACGACGATGTTTCTGCCCGACACGGAACTGGTACCGCTCTATCTGGTATTCCCGGCGATCATGGCGACGATTGTGCTCGAGGACTGGCGTTGGAGCGTGGCCGGAAACACCGTCTTGCTCGCCGCCGCCGTCGCCCTCCGGACCCTGCACCACTACTGGCACGACGCCGACTACGCTCACACCACCGCGGTGCTCTTCGACACCACCGCCATCTTCATCCTTGCAATGGTGCTCACCAGCTTGCACCGTCACCGCAGCGACAAGGATCGACAGCTGTTGAAGGACGCGCTGCTCTCCAATCAGGCTCTGGCCCAGCGCGCCCTGGAAGCTCGCGACGCCGCCCGGGAGGCCAACAACCTCAAGAGTGACTTCCTGTCGCGGATCAGCCACGAGCTGCGGACGCCTCTGAATGCCATCCTGGGCTACGCCGAGCTGCTCGAAGAGGAAGAGCTGATCGATCCGGACGGTACGGAAGATCTCGCTCGCATCCACGCCTCTGGACGCCACCTCTTGTCATTGGTCGACGATCTGCTCGACCTGACCAAGCTGGAGTCCGGCGCGATGGATCTCGTGATCCAGGCCGTGGACCCAGAACCGCTCCTGCGGGAGGCTGCAGACGCCGTGCGCCCCCTAGCGCAACGCAACCGACTCGAGGTGAAAGTGGAGTTCGATGGCGAAGGACCAATCGATCTCGACCCACATCGGGTGCGGCAGATCCTCGGACACCTGTTGAGCAACGCGGCGCGCTTCACCGAGGACGGGACCATTGCGCTCACCGGCCGCGTGGAACCGGAGGCCGTGGTGCTCGCCGTCGGTGACACGGGCATTGGCATCGACGCGCAGAGGCTCCCCCGGCTGTTCGAACCGTTTGTGCAGGGCACCTCGCAGACCCAATACAGCAAGGGTGGAGCGGGTCTAGGACTGGCACTCTGCGACCGCCTCGTGCGTCAGATGGGCGGGCACATCGACGTGGACTCCATGCCCGGCGAGGGCTCGACCTTCACCGTCACCCTTCCAACGCGGCGCGTCGATTCCTGTTGACGCACTCCTCGTCGATGACCCAACCCTGCACCGTGACGTCGGCTCTCGCCAACACACCAACAACCAGGCCGCAGCTGTGGCGGCGTCGAGGGAGAACGACATGGCCTTGGACGAACACATCCTCGCGCTCTCTGTTTTGTGCCTTGTCGCGGCCTGCAATCCCGAGGAGTCCGACACGGACACCGACAACACGGTGGAGGTGGGCTCCTCTGTCATCGAGCCGTGCGACAACACCGACGCCAGCACTTCCCCAGGCATCTGGCCAGTCGTCTCCGCGGGCTACGGCGTGGTGGAGACCGTAGCCGGCATTGGCTTGGTCACGGAGAAGGGCGCCAACGGTTGGCGGGACGAATTCGAAGGCCTCTCTGCCACCGAGGTCGAGCTCAGTCGGCCGCACATGACTCAGGCCGATAGCGAGGGTCGCCTGTACATCGCCGACAAGGATGCCCACGCCATCCGCCGCGTCGATTTCGACGGCACGATCCACACGGTCGCTGGAATCGGCGAGAGGGGGGCCGGCACGGATGATATTGCACTCGCAACCACCGTTGCTCTAGACGGGCCCAACGGCCTGTACGTCGGCGGCGACGGCACTGTATACATCCTCGATCTATACAACGGGAGGATACGGCGTCTGAACGTCGATGGAACCATGGGCACGCTCTTCACGGACGACGAGCTGGCCACCGGTCGCGGTCTGTGGGTGAGCCCCGACGAAGAGCGGGTCTTGTACAGCTCCAACCATCGCTTGATGCAGTGGACCCCAGACACTGGAAGCACGACTCTCGGGTCTGGCTTCGGGGATCTTGGCAACCTCGCTGTGTCCCCCTCGGGCGTCGTCACTGTCACCGATCGGAACGCTGGCCAGGTCATCGAGGTGTATGGCGACGGCGCGCGTGTCATCGCCGGGAACGGCCTGAAGACAGATGGCGAAGATGGAGTATTGTCGTGCGAAACTGCCTTGCAGGGCGTTCGGGGAATTTGGTTCCACCCGGATGGGGGCTACTTCCTCGGCACCCACGAAGGCAGCCAGGTCTGGTTTGTGGACGTCGATCAGCGAATGCACTTGGTGCTCGACGGCGCCGATGATGCTCACAGCGGCGATGGCGAGCTGTGGTCCAGCGGTGGCCTCAAGCTCAGTGAAGTCAGAAGTGTCAGCATGGACCGGGACCTGAACCTGATTGTCACCGAGAACGATGGCGGCTTCATTCGCCGGGTTCGCTATGGGGACTCGTTCTAGAGTTGATCCCATCTTTTAGTGACGACCTTCGAGGCCCGCTGGCCGGCCGTTTCGGGCCATCATTTGCACGATTCCGGAGAGGTCTTCGTGTTGCATGTGCGGCCGCGACGGGGCATTCTCAGTGTATTCCAACTTCCTCACTTGGAGCATGTGATGCGCGGCCGATCCTCCTCAAAAGGCAGCCAAACCCCGCAGCAGGCGCCCTCGCAGGTCCCGGACGCCGGCGATCAGGAACAGAACGAGCTCGGAAACCAGGCGCTCCTGGAGAAGCTGCTCGCGAGCGCTGGCGAACCCGAAGACCTTCCCTTCAAAGGGGAGCTAGAAGGCAGCCTTGGCACCGACCTCTCCGGCGTCGACGCGTACACTGGGCTGGGTGCGGGGCTCAGGGACCTGGGCGTGAACGCCGTCGCCTTGGGTGGCGACGCGATCCTCTTTGCAGACACATCTCCGGACAAAGGGCTGGTGGCCCACGAAGTGGCACATGTCGTACAGGCGGGCCCGGGAGCTGCAGCGACCGGAGCGACCACGACTGCGGGGGATGGCTCCGAGCAAGAGGCCAACTCGGCCGCGGCCGCAGTGGCGAACGGAGAGTCCTACGACGTGACGGGCTCGACCAATGGTGCAGTGGCCGGAGACACGGGCGGCGCCATCGTCGGCGGCATCATCGGCGGCCTGCTCGGCGGGCCTGGAGGTGCCGTGTTGGGTGGCATCATCGGCGATGCCCTGACTACCGACCCGACCCCCGAAGAGCAGATGGCCGAGTTCCGCGCCCAGAGCTACGCCTCGTTGCTCGACCACTCCGCCACGAGCGGGGGGCTGTTCGACGTGCACTTCAACGCGGCCACGGACACGCTGCGCATCAACCTCAAGGTGGGCTACAACTTCATCTCGGGCGATCCCACGCAGGTCGCTCCGGGCTTCCCTGCCGCGGAGTTCGACTGGACGCCCGAAGAAGAGGAGGCGTGGCGCACCCAGTATCAGTCCGAGGTCTCGGCGCAGTGGAGCGGGCAGCACGAGTTCAGCAGCACCAAACCCGACTGGGACATGAACATCGCATGCACGGTCGAGGTCACCCAGGACGATGCCGATCCCCACTACATCCTGACGGTGTCGAAGTACCCCGACGACGCCGAGATGGTCGGCAGCGCCATCACCCCTAAGGGCGCCAACGACCATGGCACTGGAAGGATGGACTCCAACGACATGCGGCCCGAGCAGAAGCTCGACTGGAGCAACAGCACCCATCCCGTGCAGTTCGGCAAGGGCCACACCGACCTGAACGGCGCCGCCCAGACCCAGGTCGACACCTACGCAACCGCGATCTCCACGATCCCGGGTGCCCACGTCCAGCTCGAGGGACGGGCGAGCTCCGACCACCCCAGCACCATGAACGCCACCCAGGGCGCCGAGCACAATATGGGCCTGGCCCGACTCCGCAGCACTGCAGTCAAGACCCGGCTGATGGCGGGCGGCGTGTTGGAGTCGGCGGTCCTCGTCCGCAATGCGGGCATCCAGGGGGCCACCGACGACGAAGAGTGGTGCCGCGTGGACGTCCAGGGCGGCACCCAGGAGATGCAGAGCCCCGCGCTCCACGAGACCGGCCACATGTTCGGTCTCGGCGATGAATACACCAACTCGTCCAACCCCGCTGGCTCTGCGGTTCGATCGACCTATGACGCGATCCTGAGGGATGAGATGGGTCTCACGATCACCCGCTCCAAGTCCGAGAGCGCGATGGGCAGCGGGTCCACAGTGCAAAACTGGCACTACGTGACCTTCCTGCAGTCCCTCAAGGAGATCACGGGAACCCCGGACTGGACCGTCTGATGACCGTGGGCGCCCTGGCCTTGCTGATCGCCCTATTCGCCTGCGCTCCGGGAGCGGCCGAGCCCCCCGCGGCGCCCCCTCCTACCGCCGCGGCGAGCACCACCATGAAAGCACCCGCCATGCCCGACGATGTGTACATCCAGCTCGCCAACCTCAGCACGGGCTGGGTCTACCGCGTCGCCGAGGACGGGCGCTTCCTGGTCACTCCGAAGGGCGGCGCCGAGGAGCTGCGCCCGGTGATGTCCAAGCTCGAGAGGGGCCACCAGACGGTGTCGCCCCGCGGACTCGCCCGGATGCGGACTGCCGTCGACGAGGCGAAGTTCTTCTCCCTGGAAGACCGCGTCGACGGCGAGCCAGGACGCCAGTCCGAGGAAGTGGTCGAGCAGGACCTGGCCTTCACCGTGCGCGGCCCAGATGGACCCAAGACGGTGGCGGTTCGCGGCGCCCTCGCACTCCCCGCGTCCCTTGGTGCACTCGGGCCCATCTACACCGCCTTCGACCTCGAGGCCCTCGGAGACTGGGCCAACGAGTAGCGAACCGATCGCGGTTGCTACGGCAAGATGAGCATGTTCGCGCGAAGGTTCTTGGGCATCAGCGACCGCAGCGCATCGATCTGATCATTCTCCATGGCCACACAGCCCAGGGTCCAGTCCTGGAAGCCGCCCCCACCATGCAGGACGATGCGCCCGCCCAGTCGGGTGTCCATGGGCGGAAGCGCGCCGCTCTCATCCGCCGAGGTGATGGCGGCGCCCTCGGTAGCGTCGACCAGCCCGGCCGCGAGTCCGCGCTTGACGTCCGCTGCTCGAGGGTAGTGGATGGAGATGGCGCTGTAGTACTTCGACCACGGCCGGTCTGAGACGCGATACCACCCCTCGGGGGTGCGCAGATCGCCCCTTCGCAGCTTGTGGCCCTCTACATAGCCAGACGCCAGGCCCATCCACCAGCAGGCGGGACGACCCTCCGCAGTCTTGGCGAGCTTGCCACCAGAGAACACCTCGATCCGCCGCTGGGCCTTGAGCACGACGAGCAGCGTCCCATCCTGAAGCCTGCGATCATCGGCGTCGTACAACGGCGAGGCGGGCAGTTTCTCCACCGTCTGCACACAGCCAACCGAATCGATCGTGCCGCTGGCCTCGGCTGTAGCTGCCTTCGCTCGGGCCAACAGAGGCGCTGGTTCGTCAGCCCCAGCCACGACACACCACACAGCGACAAGCAACGTCAGCACTAGCAACACCTCCGTGCAAGAAGGGACAGCATCAAGCGCTGGCGGTTCCACGTGGGTTGCCGCATATTGGCGACCACAGGACACCAGTCACGCGATAGTTGGACGATCGACAAGGAGGGCTGCATCGACAACGATAGGTCTCAGATTGCAGTGGCCGAGGCGCTCGCCAGCCGGGTCGTGAGTCTCGTGCTCCTGCTCTCCGCTTGTACCGGTGCTCCTTCCGACTCGGTACCGGATCGGACTCACCCGTCGACCACTACCGACACGAGCATCTCTGCTGGCGAGACAGGCGACACTGGCGTGACGACGGACCCGTCGGGCTGTGTCGGCGCCATCCCCACCTTCGACGCGTTCCCAATCGCGATAGCCGCGCCGTACCGCAACTACGATGTCGCGCACGCCTTCGACGACGATGGCCTCTGGTTGGCCTGGAACAGCGAGGCTCCAAACTTCTTCGGCTACACAGAGCCGATCATCATGGCCGGCCGGATGGGGTGCGATCTCGCCTGGACGTTGGCGCCGACACAGGTCGCGGGAAACCCGTCCGAAAGCCACCTATCGCCCACGGTGGCGGTCGATGCCGGTGCGGCGCTGATCGCGTGGGAGGTCTACCACAACCGGGACGGAGGGGGTGTCATCGACGTATTTGCTGGGATCGTCGACCGAGCAGGTGGGGTCGTCTTCGCTCCGGACCGCATGCCGATCACCGTCGGCGGGGAGCTCACCGTCCTCGAGAGTCGTATGCCGACCGCGGTGGCGCACCCCGATGGCGGGTTCTACGTCGCTGGAGCCTGGGAGGAGGCGGACATCTGGAACGCCTTCCTCCTGCAGCTCGACGCCTCTGGTGCACCCGTCGGCGACGCCTGGACCGTGCTGCCAGGGGCCAGGAGTCAGAACTACCCGGACGTGGCCACGACCGACCCGCTGACCGTGGCGTGGCACGACATCATGAACCTCCCCCAGCAGGTGGTCTTCGCCACCATCGACGGTGCGACGGTCACCGACGAACGGACCGAGGGCAACGACTTCGATATCGCGGCCGCGCCCGAGGGAGCCTGGCGTGCCTGGAGCGTCCTACTGACGATCCGGGTTCAGGCGCCGGATGGCAGTATCACAAACCTCGGCACACCAGGCCTCTTCGAGGACGAGCCGTCCATCGGCGTCGGCGATGAACGGGTTGCAGTCGTGTGGCTGCGGCACGACGGTGGATTCGGCGAGCAGACCATCGAGTTGGCGTCTTTCGATCGGTCCGGGAACCTGCTGGGCGAGCAGCGGCTCCAGGCGGGCGATGGTGGCCTGGGAGGGGCGGTCGAAGTGACCCACGTGGGCCAGGACGTGTTCTTCGTCGCCTGGGAGGAGGGAACGGACTTCTCCTCCTCGAGTCTGTACGGGCAGTTCGTCGATTTGAAGTGATTCTGAACGTATTTGAGGGAAACGGCCCGCTGTCGTCGTTTACATCACACCCCCTCCCGGAGAAACCCACATGCGATGGCTGTGGCCGTTAGTACATGGCGCCAAGATGGCCACGGAGGCGAAGATGCGGTGGTGGATGGTCGCCGCTCTCATCGGGGCGGGGTGCGTGAAAGCGCCGCCGCCCCCTCCGCCGGTGTCGCAGCACTGGGTCATCTACCACCAATCCTACGTTTACTACATGTTCTCAATAGCCACCGAAACACATCAGGTCGGCGACTACACTTTCTCGACCACGACTACCCACACTTCGACTGAGACCGTCATGGAAGAGGGTAGCCACCGCACGTCGCACTCGTCGGCGTCGTGTCGCGCGGGCACATCGGTCGCCGACTGCGCTATCTGGGGCGAGCATTGATCCCGCTACTGGTCTGGTTGGTCCTGGGCGGCTGTGCGGTTCCGATGGTTCTGCCCTCCCACGACGCGAGGGCGCTGCATCGGATGCCGGTCAGCTACGATCATCTTCCGATCCTCACCGATCAGGCGTTCGCGTTGACCCTCCTTGCCGATCGCAGTGTGCAACCGCTCGGCGGCTTCATGGACAGACGCGGGAGGCGCGTGAGCCCGGTGACCCAGACCTACCTGATCAGCCAGCCGGGTTGGGTGCTGTTCGAGGCAGTCGCCCGAGCGCTGGAGGATCAGGGAGCCCGAGTTCACCGTATCTACGGGCCGCAGATGGCGCCGACGTCGGTTCCCACCGTGGCGCTCACGGTCGAGCACCTCGAGGTCCACGTGTGGAGGGACCGCAAAGACACCCACAACCTCGGGCGGGCAATGATCACCTGGTCTGGCGCTTCCGGTCAGAGCGCGACCACCGAGCTTCGGATCAAGGTCCGCGACTATGAAGACCCCATCGACGCTCTTGCGCGTCAGTTCGTGGTTCACCTGATCGGGGGCGGCACTTGAGGTGGGTCGTGCTCGGCGTGCTGCCGCTCGCGGCGGCCTGTGCCCATTCCCGGTCGCCGATAGACCTCGTCGCCGCGAGTGCCCACGAGCGCGTCTTCGCGGCGCCGCGGTCGTGTCAGCTCTCGGTCGCCAAGGTGGTCGATGCGCGGCCCGTTCACGAGCGGGATCCCGACGAGCGTCGCCAGACCGCCTTTCAGTTCATGGTCCCAATCGGGATCTGGAACGAGTGGGCGCACGCGGGCCCTGTGTACGGAGACTCGGCCTGGTACGCTGAGGGTGGCCTGCTTCCCGACTTGGCGACCACCCTCTCCCGGACACTGGACGCCAGCGGCCTTTGCGACGGCAGCGGTATCCAGATGTCTCTGGTCGTGACCCTCCGCCACTTCTACGGCGTGAGCTACCACGAGGAGCACAATGCCATCGCGGCCGGCGCCGCGCTGTTGATTACGCAGGACTTCCACCCGAGCGCCCAGGTCGCTATGACCCTGGAAGTCCAGGACGCCGAGGGCCGCACCCTGACCGCGACCGACATCTCCGAGAGCTACCTGCACAATCCCGACGACCTCGACACCGGCGACGGCGAAAGCGTTGCGCCTCTGGAGGGGGCTGCGCTGGTCGCGGCGCACCGACTGATGTCGCGGGTGCCGTACGCAGTCGACCGCATCCTGGCCGATGTCGACGGTCTCGCTACCACCGGTGCCCCCGGATCGACGTTCGTCGTGACCCGCCTCACCCCGGAGTACGACTTCGTCGAGGAGATGGCGATCGACCGCGACAGCGGGAGGATCATTCGCAATCAGGTGGTTCCCCGGACGCTGCCGGTGTTCTCGAGGCCTGGGGAGTGGGTGGTCGCGCCGCTCGGAGCGGACGGCCACTGGATGAGCGCTTCGACGTATCGGCGCTTCGTCGAAGACCTCGACCGCGACTACCGGGTGGCCTTCGGCGACAACCTGTCGATGGCGACCTTCCGCGGCAAGCGTCCTGTCGCCCCTCCGGACCCGAAGGTGGCAGCGGCGGCATCCGACCCCGACCCCGACCCCGAACTCGAGCCCGAGGCCGAACTCGAGCCCGAACTCGAGCCCGCTGCCGCCCTCGGGCCCGAGTCTGAACCCGAGCTCGAGCCGGAGCCCGAGCCGGAGCCCGAACCGGAGCTCGTCATCATGGCCCAGCTGTCCGTGGACTCCGAGCCGGCCGGTGCCTGGGTGACCATCAGCGGGCCGGGCGAGCCGCTGTTCGGAAAGACCCCGTGGACCTCCATCCCCCTCCCCAGCGGGAGCTACAAGGTCGCCGTGGAGAAAGCTGGCTACGACAAGTACGTCCAGCAAGCCGATCTGACTGGCCCGGCCCTGAGGCAGGTCGTTGCTCCGTTGTCGGTGAGCGACGACTACGGGGAGTTCATGGCCCGCCGCACCGTCGAGCGGGAGCAGAGTGCTCGGCAACGAAAGACGCTGGGCTGGGTGGGCGTCGCCTCTGGAGCCGGCATCGGAGCGCTGGCCGGCCTGTCGCTGAACGGTGCGCACAGAGCCTATGGCCGCTATCAGACCAGCGGTGACCCGGAAGTCTTCGAGGATTCCTATCGCGCCGCCAAGCGGAGAAAGCGCGCCGCCGTCGGTCTCGGAGCGGGCTCGGGTGCCGTGGCGGTCCCCGCGGTCCTGCTCCTGACGTTCAAGCCTCGCGAAGTCGACCCGTACATCGAGTACCTCGACCAGGACCTCGACCAGGACGAAGCACCATGACGCGAGCCGCGATCCTGTCGGTTCTCGTTCTGCAGGGCTGCCTGCGGTTGGAGCCCACCAACCCGCTCGATCCCGCAAACCTGGCGACCGGCGGATACGTGCACGGGCTCGGTGCCACGTGGTCCGACCGTGGAGCCGAGCTGCATTGGGACACCGTCGACCTGGAGGATCTGGCGTACAACCTCTATCGGCAGGAGAAGTGGTACGGGGGTTGGGAGAGTCTCACGGTGACCCCGGCGCCCCCGTTCCTGGACGGCGACACCAGCCTTGTCGGCCTCAACTACTACCAGTACTCCGTCACGGCGCGCGGGACGTCCGGCCGGGAGAGCCGGCTGGGCCCGTACGTCGAGGTGATCACCCTGGTCGATCCTCTCGACGACGAGGAGCTCGGCAACTGGACGGACGACGCCGGGTTCGACGACGGCGCTCTCGCTCTCCGCTCCACGCCGGCGAGCAGCATCGCGGCGACAGCCCTGATCCAGAGTTGGGCCGATCACCAGGTGGAGGTGGTCTTCTACGGAGCGGTGGGTCCCGGCGACGAGCCCACTTTCAATGTGTTCTTCCGGTCATATTGGCCGGGCGAGAATGGCTATGTGGCGTCGATCACCGAAGAGCGCGTGCGCCTGCATCGGATGGAAGACGGCTCCCCGTTTCGGTTGGCCGAGGCAAGCATCGCGGTGGATCTGACCGCGACGAACACCGTTCAGGTCACCGCGCTGGGGCCGGACATTGGCATCACCGTGAACGGCACCCTGGTCATCGAGGCGACCGACTATACCTACTCGCTCGGCCACATCGGCTTCGGCGCTGAGGACAGCTTCGACGCCCGCGTCGACTCTCTGTCGGTGTTCCAGACAGAGTGAGGTCGAGGTGGCCAGGTAGGGCGGAAGCGTGCATCCCTGGTCAGGCACCCCTCCGCGGCGATAGGATTCGCCCATGGCCAAGCCCCCCAAAATCCAGCTCAACGCCGCGAGTGTTGACTTGGATGCGTGTCGAATCACCTGCAATGACGGCACTCAGCATCGGCTCACGCCTTCCGAAGCCTCCCTGCTCCGCTACTTGTCGGAGCGACCCGGCCGCGTCATCACCAAAGACGAGCTTCTTCAACAGGTTTGGGGCTACAAGCCGGGCATCAAATCGCGCACCTGTGACACCACCGTTGGCCGGCTGCGCACCAAGATCGAGGCCGACCCAAAGGCGCCAGAGCACCTGATCACCGTCTTCGGCAGCGGCTTTCGCTTCGACGCACCTGAGCTGGAGGTCGCCGGCCTGTTTGGGCGGGTCGACGATATGCGCGCCTTGCTCGAGCGGACTGACCGCAGCCAGCTGGTGGTTCTGGTCGGCCCGGCTGGCGTGGGCAAGACCGCGCTCGCCCGAGGCTGGGGCGAACGGCGGCCGGGGGTGGACTGGATCGACTTCTCGGGTGCCGAGACCCTCAACGACTTCATCAGCGCGGTGCTCGAAGTGGTGGACGGCAAGCTCGGCGAGGGCGACCCCATCATGGGCGCGGTGCCTGCCATCGCGCGCCAGCCCAGAACGCTGGTCCTCGACAACCTCGACACCGTCACCGACGCAGCCTCCCGATGTCTGGCGGTCTGGCTGGCCGAGGCGCCGGAACTCCGGATCATCGCCACCTCCCGCACTCCGCTCCAGCTGCCCTCCGAAGACATCCAGCAGCTCGAGCTACTTCCACACACCCCGGCCGCGGAGCTCTTCCGCGCCCGCGCTCTTGCTGTCGACCCCGATCTGGCCCTCTCCGACCCCGTCGTCGGACGCATCGTAAATGGCCTCGAAGGCAACGCGCTTGCCATTGAACTCGCCGCCGCAAGGCTCCACGTGCTGAGCCCCGAAGCGCTGGTCGACCGTGTGGCTTCGTTCGCACACCGCGACCTGGCCGAGTCGGTACGACGCTCCTGGGAGCTGCTGAGTCCTACCGAACGGCAGGTCCTTTCCGATGTTTCCCTGTTTCGTTCCACCTTTGATGCCCGAGCCGCGGAAGCGGTTGTGACCTCCCCAAGCGTGGACGTGCTCCAGGTGCTGGCCGTACTTCGGCAGCGTAGCCTCATTCAGGGAAACCGGGGCGCCCTCCGCCTGTATGAAGCCGTTCGGCACTTTGCAGCCGAGCAGGGACAGCACCCCGAAGCCGTGCTGAAGTGGGGGCGATGGCTTGCCGAACGCACCGACCCGCGCTGGAGTCGAGACCAGACCGCGGCGTTTCGACGACTTGGTTCCATCGAGCCCGACACCGCCCTGAAGATCTTGCTCCAGCGGGTGACACGTCACCTCCAGCTGGGAGAAAACCAAGCCGCCTACGAGCTCACGGGAGTCGTAGAGTCCCAAGTGAAAAGCGCCAATCCCACGGGTCAAGCGCACGGATGGCTCGCTCGCGCCTTGGCCCTCCGCCCCGTGGGTCGCTACGAAGACGCCGTCGCTGCATGCGCCCATGCCCGAGACGCCGACCCAGATGGCCCGTTGGTTGCGCGCGCTTGGTTCGAGGAGTCGGTGTTCCACATGACCAACGCAAACCTCGATCGCTTGGCCACGTGTTTGGACCGCGCCGAGGCCCTCACCACCGACCCAGACCTGCGGCTTCGCATCGCCGTCAACCGTGCAAATCTCGCCCGCATACAGGGGCAGACCGAGGCCGCACTCAAGGTGCTCAAGACTGCCATGGAGACAAATCGGGGTGCTCCGGTCACCATTGGGCTGGCGACGCTGGAGGTCCACTACGGCAGCGCGCTCATGGAGTCTGGACGACCGGATCTTGCCGAGGCCATGTTGCTTCGTGCCGAGCGCCACCTCCAGCAGCTCGAACGAAACTCGCTCATGGTCATTGCCACCTCGAATCGCGCCGAAGCACTGCGCACTATGGGTCGCTTCGACGAGGCACGACCCCTGTACCAATCGGCCATTGATGCCGTCCTCGAGGGCAAGGCACTCGCCATTCTGGAGCCGATTCTGCTGGTACAGCTGTCTTCACTCGAGCAAGAGGTCGAAGACTTCAACCAAGCCGCCCAGCTGGCGAATCGCGCGCTTCTTTCCTCCGCATCGAGCGATCGCTATCGAGCCATCGCGTCGGTGCAGGTCGGCAGCGTGCACCACGAGCGCGGCTGGCACACCCTGGCCAAGGAAGCGTATCTCTCCGCCTTGAACCTGATCAACGAAGTGGGGGACGAGCGCGTGGCAGCTCTGATCGAAGGGCGCTTGGCGTGCCTCGAGGCCTCCGAAGACGCGCAGGCCGCCCAGGTGTGGCTCGACGCCGCCATACAGCACGCTGGCGACGATCCCCAGCTCGCGCTGCCCCATCAGCTCTTCGGCGGGCAGCTCGCGCTGGCACGAGGGGAGCAGGTCGAGGCATTGTTGGCTACCGCCGAGCAACCGCTGCCGGGCGACCCCGCACCCAGTCCCGCCGCGTGGAACTCAGAGGTGAGGTTTGCGGCCAAGATGCTTCGATTGGCCCAGGTCAGTTCCTGACCGCCTCACAGGCTGTGTCAACTCTGTAGCATCCTGCCGAACAGGCCCAGCGTAGGTTCGAGGTATCTCGGAGGTTCCATGTTCTTCGCCTTGTTGATGCTCGTAAATCCCGCCCATTCCTTTCGCGGCGGGCCAGGCAACTTCGACAGCTGTCAGATCGGACAGATCCACTTCGACGGCGCCTGCCGCAACACCTCGTGGTTCGACGACCTCGTGGGCGGTGGCTGGACCCTGGAGGGTGTGTCAGGGCCGGCCCTGAAGAGCCGTGATTTCGTCGTCTTGCACGAGAGCAGAGATGGAAAGCTGCGATCTGTAGGCTTGGCACCGAGTGGCGACACCCTCTACAGCCGCGGTGGGTATCCGCTGGTCTCACGGGTGATCGTCACATTCCAGGGGCAGAGCGATGCGCGCTTTGTCCATGAAGTCGACCTGATCGTCAACAGTGATGTCTCTTCGGTCCTCTACAAAGTGATGGTCTACGGAGACGGCCTCCCAAATGGCAAGGCCATCCTGCAGAACACCGACCTGATCGTCGACGACAGCGGCCTCTCGGGCCAGACGTGTGACCTGGAGAGCTGTTCCTCGGTCATCATTGGCAGAGGCGGGCAGCAGCTCATCGACTCCGACCTTATCTATGGCGGACTCATCGACTCCGACCTCATCTATGGCGGACTCATCGACTCCGACCTCATCTATGGCGGACTCATCGACTCCGACCTCATCTATGGAGGCGTGACGCTCGCAACCGGACTGCAAGAGTCCATCGACCTGATGATCAACGGCTAGCGTTCCGCGTATCCATCCTCTACCTTTGCCGCGATCGGCCGAGGTGTAGGATGTGTCTGGTTGTTGAATCCTCCCGGACGCAGAGTCGAACTTGCGCGTAAAGCCCGCCTTTGCTGGCCCTTTTGAGCTGCTCCACATCCTAGGTGAGGGCGGGATGGGGGTGGTTTGGCGCGCGGTCCACCGCACCGAGCGGGTCCCAGTCGCGGTGAAGATCATGCGCAGCATCGACAGCGAGCTGACCGCCGCGTTTCGCGCCGAGGTCCGGGCAGTGGGGGCGCTTCGGCATCCGAACATCGTGTGGGTCTTCGATTTCGGGGAGCTCGCCACAGACCTGCCCCAGCACGGTCTTGCGGCGGGCAGCCAGTGGCTGGCGATGGAGCTGGCCAACGACACACTGAAAGATCAGCCTCATCCGATGGCCTGGCCCGAGGCGCGCGGAGTACTGGAGGCTCTGCTCGAAGCGTTGGCACACGCCCATTCGCGCGGAGTCCTGCACCGCGACCTGAAGCCCGCCAACATCCTGCTAGGCGGTGCGCGAGCAGGTCCGCGGCTCGCCGACTTTGGGATCGCCATGCTCATGGACGAGGTGGGGGAGGGCACGACGCACCGGACTGCTTCGTCGGGGACACCGGCCTTCATGGCTCCCGAGCAGGTCATGGGGAACTGGCGGGACTTCGGGCCATGGACCGATCTGTACGGGCTGGGCTGTGTGGCGTATCTGCTGGTGACTGGGCGACGCCCCTTCAAGAACCTCCGGGACAGATGGTCCAGGTTTCATCTCGACGAGCTGCCGATCGAGCTAGCGGTCGCGGCGCCGGACGGGATCGTCGAGTGGATCCGTGGCCTGACGAGGCGCGAGCCTACGCAACGGTTTCAGAGTGCCGCGGACGCGCTCCACGCACTGAAGCGGATCGACGACACGGCGGCGGCCCCGCCGGACCCGGGCGAGCATCCCCGGACGGCCCCGCCCATCCCATCAGACTGGAGGCGCACCAAGGACCTCGACTCGGCCGGCGGCATTTCCGGAGTGGGGCTCGGCCTCTACGCACACCGCGCCATCGACCTCGTGGGCCGTACCGCTGCCCGCGATCATCTCTGGTCCGCGCTTCAAGCTGCGCGGACGAAAGAGCGACCGTCGGTCGTGTGCATCTCTGGTCCCGCCGGCAGCGGAAAGACGCGGCTGGCCTCCTGGCTGTCACATCGGTCCCAGGAGGTCGGGGCGGCCGAGGTCTTTTGGGCCGTGCACGGCGCTGGAGCGGGTCCGCGAGAGGGGCTGCCCCCGCTGGTACGGCGCAAGATGCGGTGCCAGGGGCTCTCCCCAAAGCAGACCGCGAAGCACATCCGCTCCAGGCTTCCCGTTGGCTCTGACGATGTGGATGTGGCTCTGATCCGGGAACTCATCCACCCCGGGGTTGAAAGCGACAAGCTGCCTCCCGTCCGGTTCTCCGGCCCCGCGGAGCGGTACTCAGCCATGGCGCGGTTCCTGTCGCTGCTCTGTCCGCCCCCCACAGATCGAGTGGCGTTGCTGGTCCTCGACGATGTGCAGTGGGGCGCCGACGCCCTCGGACTCGCAGAGCACCTACTGAAATTCGGGGCGCAACGCCTGCTTATCGTGCTCACCGTGGAGCCCGAGGTGCTTGCCTCTCGGCCCGTCGAGGCGTGGTCGCACCAGGCTGTGTTGGCGCACGATCGAGCGAGTGTCGTGAGCCTCGAGCCACTCGTGCCCGCCGAACAGCGGCGCCTGGTGGACGGACTGCTTCCCCTCGAGCCGGCGCTTGCCCGACGCGTATGCGCACGGACGAACGGAAATCCCCTGTTTGCGATCCAGATGCTCGGCGAGTGGGTTCAGGAGGGACGGCTCCTGCCCACCAATGCCGGATTTCGCCTCCAAGGCAAAGGTCGACTGCACGAGAGTCCACGGGCGGTGCTGGCGGCGCGGCTGGCCCACGTGCTCCAGGACCGACCTGAACAGGATCTCGTTGCGATGGAGATTGGGGCCGCCCTCGGACGGGAGGTGGGCAACGAGGAGTGGCGTTTGGCTTGCGCCCGGGAGAGCGTGGTGCCGACCGCGACCTTGCTCGAGGCCTGCGTCGATGCGGGCCTCGTCGAGGTCGTTCCGCGGTGTCAGGAGTGGGGCTTCCGTCAGGACATTCTGCGCCGGCACCTCGAGGAGGGCGCCGAGTCGGCTGGACGGAGGCAGAGACACCACGCCGCCTGCGCTGCCGCGCTCAAAGAAGCGTGGCCGGACCTCTGCGCCCGCATCGGCCAACACCTGCTCCAGTCTGGCCAGTACCTCGAGGCCGTCGGCGCACTCACGGATGCTGTGGAGCGACATCTGGGTGCCGAGGAGTGGGCGGAAGGTGCAGCGCTCTTGGCGGATCGCGAAGAGGCCATGGACCGTCTCGGACTCGCGGAGTCTGACGCCACGCGGGTCGAAGGCTGGTTCTTCCGCGCAAAAGTGGCCAAGAACCGAGGTGAATTCGAAGTGGCCGAAGAGCTGCTCCGCGACGCCGATGGTGTGCTCAGTGCCCGTGCCCCGTGCGCGCTCCACGTCCGCGCGCTGAAAGAGCTGGCTGCGGTGTACGGGACCCGCGGTCGGCTCGATGAGTGCGTCGCCATCGGCCAGCGCGCACTCTCCATGGCCCGCTCCCTCGGTGACGAGTTGTGGGTAGCCCACCTGGAGCAGGAGCTGGCGTGCGCCTGGCTCGGGGGCGGCGACCTCGACCGGGCAAGGCCAATGTTTCTCCACAGCATCGAGGCCTTCGACCGGCTTGGGCTCCAGACGCAAATGGAGCACAGCCGCTGGTGCCTGGCGGTGGTCGAGTTGAGCGCGGGACGGCTCGCTGAAGCGGCCGCACTCCTCCACGAGGCCCGAGTCGGTCTGTCGCGCTTGGGTGGGCGATACCAGCTCTCACAGGTCCACAACGCTCTGGGCGACGTGGAGCGTCAGCTCGGGAACCTCGGGCAGGCGTCGAGCCACTACGAGCAGTCGGAGGCCCTGGCTCGGGCGATCGGGTCCGGCTATTGGCTCTACCCGCACCTCAACATCGGGTTCCTGCAGATCGCTACCCGCGATTATGAGCGTGCGCAGGATACTTTGATGGCTTGCGTCGCGGCGGCGGAGGCCCGCGACACCCACTTGGTGGCCACAGCGGCCCACGCCGGTCTGTGGGTGTGTTCGGCCAAGCGAGGCGACTGGGTGCAGTGGGATCTGCACGGCACGCGGGTCCGGGAGCTGGTTGCGAGTACTGGGTTCGTGGAGTGCGATGTTGCATCTGCATCGCAGCAGGCCGCCGACATCGCGGCCCGCGCGGGACACAACGATCGAGCGCGGTTGGCGTATGGCGTCGCCATGCAACAGTGGCAGCAGCTGGGCCGTGCCGAGAAGCTGGCGCAGGTCCGCGAGCGGCTAGGAGCGCTCGACGACTCCTGAGGACGCGCAGATCGTCGCCAGTTGCGCCGGTATAGGCAAGGATCTGGTATGCTAGGTTCTCACTGATATTTGCAGGTTCTGTGTTCATGCCCCCAACGAGTGGTCTCTGTCTCACACCGCTGACGCTGCTCCTGCTTGCATGCAACGCGTCCAATGATTCGGGTGATCCCAGTACTACGACGGACGCAGACACCGACACCGACGCCGACACAGACACCGATGCCGACGCGGACACCGATGCCGACACGGACACCGATGCCGACGCGGACACCGATGCCGACACGGACACCGATAGCGACACGGACGCGGACAGCGATGCCGACACGGACACCGACACTGGCGTGGACACCGGAACCACACTGCCGGCCGGAGATATCGTAGATACATGCCCCGAACTCCTCGCTCAGGCTCCCCTGACCTCCGGCATTCACAACCTGGTCGGCAACCTCGCTGGGTTTGCCAACGACATGGATCCCAACATTCCAGGACCGAGCTGTACCGGCTACGCTGGCGACGGAAGCGATGGCCACGTCGAGGTCGAGCTCCAGCCCGGTGAGCAGCTCACGGCCGTCTACAAGAACACCGGCGATGGTCTCGTCTACCTGGTGCAGACCTGTGGGGACACCACCACCTGCGTCGAAGGTTCAGACGACATCTTCTTTGACGGCGGGACGGAGTTCCTCAGCTACACCAACGCCGATCCGAACCCTGTCACCCTCTCCCTGGTCGCCGATTGTTTTGGCCCGCTGGGCTGCGACACCTTCACCCTCGACGTGACTATCGGGCCTCCGCAGCCGGCGTTCCTTGGTCCAGACACGTGTGCGGACGCGCAGGCCTGGCCGGTCTACACCACCGGTAGTCACAACTTTGCCTATGGCGACAACACCGGATTCATAGATGACTTGACGCTGGCCACCCCCAACTCCTGTACCGGCAACGACTCCGCGGGCGGCGAGACCATCATGCCGGTCGAGCTCCAGCCCGGTGAGAGACTCGACGCCAGCTATCAGCAGAACACCGGGGACGATGCCTCGCTGTACGTGGTGTCGGACTGCAACGTGGTCGCGTCTTGTCTGATCGGAAGCGACGCAAACAGCTGGGTCGCCGAGTCGGTCAGCTACGCCAATCCCGGCGCCCTGCCAGAGACCGTGTACGTCGTCCTCGACTGCTTCTGGACGAACTGCTCGACCTACACGTTCTCCCTGGACATCCTCTAGCCGGAGGACTCGCCTACTCGTAGTAACCGACCATAAAGTCGCACTCGTAGTCGGAGTTGCAGTTCCCGCTGCCGTTGAACTCGGCGCTCGCGTGGCACCAGTGGGTCGGGGCCGTCATGCGAGCCAGACCTGGGCGGCCGACCGAGGACGGATTGATGATCCGGGCGCCGCGGTCATCGGCGAACGCCATCGCTTGGCTGACCGTCTGGCTGCTCAGGTCCCAGAAGTGCCAGGTGCGGCCTGCTGCGTCGGTGTATTCCTCCTCCACCGGGTTCGCAGTTGCTTCGGTCCGATGCTCCACTTGGCCGAGCACACAGCTGATCAGATCCGAACGCGACCGGAGCTCCTCGGTTGGCCAGCTCGCTCCGGTGACCACGGCATCCGTCTCGTCCTGGTCGCCAATCCACACGGTGGGGAAGGGCGTCCAGGCGCCACCGAACCACTGTGTTCCCGTGCGGTTGGCCTGGTCCTGGCAGGTCTCGAAGTCCATTGCGCCGTAGTCGTGGTAGTGGATCGGAGTCTCCTCGGTCGGATCCCGCCACTGGTATCCCTCACACCACTGAACCTGGGATGCGGTCGGGACGAACGGCTCAGTCCAGTGGCTCTCGATGGGGCACAGGCGAGAGTCTACGTCTCGGGCATCCCAGACGGCGGTGGTGTAGGCAAAACCAATATTGTTGACGCCGTTCTCCTTCTCCGAGAACCACACGAGGCGTTCATCGCCCACTCTGAGTGTGTCCCAGTGGCGCCAGGCGTCGTTGCCGGACCAGTTGAAGTGCGGCGCCGCGTTCACGAACCAGTTGAAAGCGTCTGACGTGACCCCGTCGCCCCAGCCTCCAAGATCGATGAGGGGCCAGGTGTCACCGTAGTTTCGTCCACCGAAGTACACCTGGAAGGGGAAGACCTGGCCCTGCTCGCACACCAACGCCGGGTTGAAGAGCTCGTCCTGGCTCCAGGTGGTCACGCCGGGAAGCATCACCGGAGCGCCGCCGTTGGCCATGGTCCAGCCACCGTCCGGACGGCTCGAAGTCGCCATGTAGAAACTGGGATATTTGGCCAGCATCATGTACCAGGTGTCGTCGACCCGGACCACGGCGGGGTATCCGAACTTCGACGGCTCATCGACCACCGGGCTCGCGCTCGAGCTGGCCAGGTCCAGGTTCAGGTCGAACTTCGCGTAGCCAACGCCGGTGTACTGGGCGCAGCCCCACGGCTGGTTGCCGGCGTCACAGGCTTGGGTTCCCTGTTCGCCCTTGAACCAGACGTGGATGTCGTCACCGTTGTCGTCCATGACCGCATAGGGGTGGGCTGCCACGCACTCGTAGTAGCTGCCGTCGGCGTTCGGAAGCTTCTGGGTAGCCGCCTGGGTCCAGCTCAGTCCATCCGGTGAGGTGGCGTAGCTGATGCCCCAGTATCCAACGGTGCAGTCCGCGTCTGGAGGGGCGACCATCGACTCGAAGAACATCACGAAGTCGTCGTGCCTCCGGCGGTAGACCACAGTCGGTGAGCCCACTCCAGCGTCGGTGTAGGTGCCGGCTTGGGGGCTGAGGTGCCAGCCCGGCGCTCTGGTGAACGTCTGAGCCAACGCCGGTGAGCACATGCCGGTCACCAAGATCCCGAACACCATTCCGAAGAGCTTCCGCATCACCATGCTCCTGTGAGGCTTACACACAGTGTACCGTGTGCAACATGGCTCCAAGCTCCAATTTGTAGGCCCCTTATGGAGGATTGACTAAAAGGGCCTTTAGTCCAGCTCTTTTTGACCGAGGGTATTTCGGATTCTGGCAAACGACCGGTCAAACCGATCGCTGTCTATGGGGCTTGCATGAATCGCTGCTTGTACTACCACCGATACGGTGGCAGGTGAATCGGCGCGCCAACCGCCACTCGCTGTATAAGCACCGTAGAGACTGCGTTTCTACGGTAGGTTGAGGTCGAACCACAGAGACTGCGGGACGACTAGAAGTCTGTCGCAAGTAGACGCAGGCAGCCCTGGATAACGAGGTTTCGATGGTCGAGAGGCACCGCAGTACGGCGAGACGCGTTCGGGCACCGCCGGGGCTCGGGGCTCGACCGCCGTGGTGTACCCGAGCGCTGTCGTGGTTCGGAAGCCCTGTTTCAACCGCAGAGATGCAGAGGTGCGCAGAGTTCGGAGGCCGCCGGTCGGTTGTCGGCTCTGCGCACCTTTGCTTCTCCGCGGTAGAGAATCGGGCCTATCGCGCCGCCGGGAGCGCCGGACCACTACGAGCCTCCGATTTCCGCCCCGCGGTGGATTGGAGGGGCCCGCCCTTTCCCGGCGGTGCCGATCCGCCCA